>AMFJ01033770.1_pt1 | contig 11616 bp, 12 predicted proteins | sample 427208 | NCBI WGS metagenome assembly AMFJ01 (sample SAMN02954298, study PRJNA114691) | groundwater metagenome | biome: aquatic; feature: subsurface aquifer; material: sediment; isolation source: subsurface aquifer sediment | place: USA: Rifle, CO | collected 2008-08
CCTAAAACTACGATAATTTATGAATATTTTTATGTTGAATGATTCTATTAACTTTTTAGTTAGTAAAACATCTCAAAAATTCAAATTAGAGCTGAACAGGAAGCTGAAGAAATCCGGACTGGATGTAAGCAGCGATCAATGGACAGTTCTAATGTATTTATCGGACAATAATGGACCTTCGCAAACGGATCTGGCACAAAAACTCTACAAGGACAGAGCCAATCTTACCCGAATTTTAGATTTAATGGAAAAAAATCAGCTGGTTGAAAGGCAAAGAAGTTCTATCGACAGGAGAGAGTACAATGTTTTTATTACAGAAAAAGGAATGTCTTTAATTCCTCAGCTTAAGCTAATTGGAGATTCTGTAATGGAAAAAGCACTTAAAGGCGCCAATGCCGAAGAAATTATTGGGATAAAACATTTTCTAAATAAATTGTTCATTAATTTGGATAATTAATTTTTTTTATTTTATATTTGATGTGTCAAACAATGTTGTATCAAATTATGTTGTTACAAATGTATGGATAAACATTATTGGCTTTTTATAGGGAGTAGTTAACCCTGTTAAAATTTAGTTTAGTTTGTGTCAAGAGAGTGCTCAAAAAAATAATGGGCACTCTTTAGAAATTTGAAAAAGGCGATTAAGAAAACTTAAATCTATAAATAAAAATAATTATTAATCTAATTAAAATTAAATGAAAAAAATCAGATTACTTCTTGCGGCACTTTTGTTGTTTGCAGGAAATGTGCTGGAAGCACAAACATCTACTGTAACCGGTACAGTCGTGGATGCTGCAGACGGATCGCCTATGATAGGTGTGACTGCAGTAATTAAAGGCACACGTACAGGTGTCTCTACGGACATTAATGGCAAATATGAATTTAGAAATGTGCCGCCGGCATCTACGTTGGTGTATCAGTTTATTGGGTATAAAACCCAGGAGATTTCTGTAGGAAATCAGGCTGTTATTAACGTGAGACTTGAAAGAGATGCAATTGCTCTTGAAGAAGTAGTAATCACCGGTTACGGTGTAACAACAAAGAAAGCATTTACCGGTGCTGCTTCGGGGGTAAACAAAGAGAATATTGCAAACAAGTTTGAACCCAATCCAATCAAAAACCTTTTGGGGGTTGTTCCGGGATTGCAAATGAATACTGGTTCCGGTCAGCCGGGAGCTCCATCAACAGTATTTATCAGAGGGAGAAACTCACTAAACTCAGGAACTCAGCCTCTGTATGTTATCGATGGTGTACCTATGGAGAGTGATTCTCATGGGATGCGTGCAACTGAACGTCAGGAAGTATCGGCACTTTCGGCAATTAGCTCAGACGATATAGAAAGCATTACTGTTCTAAAGGATGCGACTGCTACATCTATTTATGGAGCAAGAGCAGCAAACGGTGTAATCGTAATAACCACTAAAAGAGGTAAAAAAGGATTTTCTGTGAATTTTAGTGCAAAAGCGGGTGTAGAAGCAATGCCAAACTATCAAAGAGGATACAAATCTCTAAACAGAACTGAGTATTTGGAATTATCAAAAGAGGCACTGATGAATGCACACACATATGCTGCAGGTCTGGGAAAAACATCTTATTTTGACTACTATAATAATGCCTACCAGTTGGGACTTCCTTATACCGATGCCGGGGCAACAGAATTTCTTGGATGGTACAGCGGACTTGATGTTAGCGAAACTAACACAAACAATACAGACTGGATGAAGGAAGTTACCAGGAATGGTGTCATCCAGAATTATTCTATTGAAGTATTGGGTGGAGGTAATGAAGAGAGTTCGGCAAAATATTTTGCCTCGCTGGACTATCTGGATACAAAGGCAATTGTAAGAGGTAAAGATATGACCCGTTATTCATTCAGATTCAACTTTGACCAACAACCAAGCAAGGTTGTAAAGTTTGGTTTTAATACAAATCTGTCTTACTCTCAAATAAACATGGGTGCCGGAGGTGGTTACTATTCCGATCCTATTACACAGGCAGTAATGCAGTCGCCACTTTCGCCGGTTAAAAATCCGGACGGTAACTGGAATTTTGCCACAATAAACGGATATAATCCTGTTGCCCAAAGAAGTGAATTGGGAGACAAAAGCACAGCTAAGCAGTATCGTGCACTCTTGTCGCCATATCTTCAGATTAACTTTACAAAAGACCTTTATCTTTTGTCAAGAGTAGGTGTAGACGCATTTATTCTGGATGAGTTTGGATATTGGTCATTCCTGCAGCCTCAGGGCAGCTCGATGAAAGGTATGGGTGAAAATGCTTATACAGCAAATATTCTTTTGACTACTACCAATACTTTGAACTACATGAAGCAATTTGGTCAGAGCAACTTAAACATTCTTCTTGGTCAGGAGGGTCAAAGAACAAATTATAAATCCACTTATCTGTCTGGTAGTAACTACCCTGTAGACTACCTGAATGAAGTAATAAATACTTCAACTCCGGGAAGTGCCTCTACCGATCAGAGAAGCCTTATTCTAAACTCATTCTTCTCAAGGGCAGAATATAGTTATGCAAACAAATACTATTTGTCCGGAAGTTTCCGTTACGATGCATCGTCTCGTTTTGGTAGCAATAACAGATGGGCACCATTCTGGTCTTTGGGCGCAAAATACAGACTTACCAACGAAACCTTTATGAGCGGAACAGCAAACTGGCTTTCTGACGCAACTGTAAGAGCCAGTTACGGTACTTCAGGAAATCAGCAGGTAGGTTCTGGCTGGTTTGCATCAAGAGACCTATACGATTTTGGATATAACTACAACAGCCTGCCTGGAAGTGGACGCCTCCAGCTTGGAAATCCCGACCTCAGATGGGAGCAAACCAAAAAGTTCAATGTTGGCGTTGACCTGAGTCTGTTTAAAAGAATTAATATAACTGCAGATTACTATAATCACAACACAACAGATATGGTATTTGCCGTTCCAATTTCAAGAACAACAGGTATGTCTCTGTTCTATCAGAATATTGGCGCACTTTCCAATAAAGGTTTTGAAATCTCAATATCAGGTGACATTATTCAAAAAGAAAATCTGACCTGGACTGTTTCACTTAATGGTGCGAAGAACATTAATAAAGTTGTAAAATTGAGTACGGACCTTCCTATTACAGGTACCACTACAATCATTGAGCCTGGTAAAGACATTTATACCTTCAAGATGAAAGAGTGGGCAGGAGTTGATCCTCAAACCGGTACAGGACTATGGTACAAAAATGAAACAGGTGACGAAACAACAAATAACTACAATACTGCAGCAAAGAGATATGTAGGAAAAGCTTCTCCGGATTTTCAGGGAGGTATGACCAGTACTTTCAAATGGGGCGGATTTGACTTTGGATTCCAGTTGAACTACTCTTTAGGAGGGAAAATCTATGGTAATAACCTAAGATACGACGAACACCTCGGAATGTCTCTTGGAGAGAATTTCAGAGCGTATGTTTATGATAACAGATGGAAAAAACCGGGTGATATTGCAAAGGTGCCAATGGTAGCATTTATGTCCGGCCGTTCAGAAAATTCACATTCAAGCCGGTTCTTAATGGATGCTTCATATTTGAAGATTCGTTCAATAAATTTAGGTTACTCACTACCTAAAGAATGGGTTAAAGGAATGGGTATGCAAAGCTTCAGAATATCATTGAATGCCGATAATGTTTATACATTCAGCAGTAAAGATTACAGAGGTTTTGACCCATCCGGCATCGACGCAACCGGAGTTCAATGGTGGAACTATCCTATACCAAGAAACATAATGTTAGGACTTAGTGTTGGATTTTAATTTATTAAATAATTGAAAATTTTTATGAAAAAAATATCACTTTATACTTTATTGTTGGCCCTCACATTTTGGGCAACAGGCTGTAGTCTGGAAACAGATCCAAACTCGGCCATCCCTACCGAAAATGCCTTTACAAAAACCCAGGATGTTCAAAATGGCATGCATGGTGCATACGCCTCGTTAGGAAATTACAGATTTCTGGGGAACTATGCTCTTTCCATTGCCGATATGGCTTCCGACATTTCTATTGCAGATAACTCATCCGGACACTTTGTAGCAATAAATATTTGGAACATAAATGTAGATACTCCGGAACTTTCCGACATGTGGACAAAAGGATACGAAGTAATGGACAGATGTACCCGTGCAATAAACGGAGCTAAAGAGCTGCTGGCAAAACCTGCTGAGAACTCTTTAACAGCCACGGATATAGCCAACCTCAACTCATACATTTCACAGATGTATGCAATGAGATCTTTGACTTCATTTATGTTAGTGAACATTTATGGACTCCCATACAAAGCAGGTACCCCAAATAGTCAACTTGGTATAGTACTTGTCGATGTAGAGCCAATTGAAGCGTATGCTACAGTAACCAGATCTACAGTTGCACAAACATATACCCAAATATTGAAAGATATTGCAAGTGCAAAGACACATCTGAATGCGTTGACTACAACTCAAAAGAGAGCCGTTAATCAGTATTATTTGAACGAAGCTGCCGTATATGCACTGGAAGCAAGAGTTAAACTCTTTATGCAGGATTATGCAGGCGCAAAGACTGCTGCTCAGGCTGCAATTGACAAAAGAGTATCAGGTAACGTGACCAATGCAGAATATGTTCAAATGTGGAGTTCAACAGCAATTACAAATGAAGATATTTTCACAATTGTAAAATCTGAAGCAGATAACCTCTCTTCAAACTCAATCAATACCCTCTACAATTCTTATGGTGGTTTTCTTTCTCAGTTTACACTAAGTAAATTTGCTGCAAACGATATAAGAAGAGGTCTGATTGATGGAGACCATCCTGCAAAATTTGATGGTAACGGTTCTTCTGAGGCTGTGGGAAATATCCCGGTTTTCAGAAAATCGGAGATGTATTTGATTATTGCAGAAGCATCTGCCCAGCAAACTCAAATTACCGATGCTCAAAATGCACTTTTCTACACAGCAAAACGTAATCTGGACATAACATCAGCAACTGCTTTACCAGACAATAAAACAGCATTGTTGTCGTTTATCGCCGATGAAAGAATCAGAGAATTTTTCCAGGAAGGCCACAGAATGTATGACCTAAGAAGAACAGGTGCAACAGCTACAATAGCCGGTACAGCAAACTATGTTTTGGCTACTTTCGTATATCCTATTCCTGCAAATGAGATCAACTCAGGATTTGGTGTAGTACAGAATCCAAATTGGTCAAGTACTCTGCCATAGTTTTTTTAAAAAATATCGCATTTTTTGATAGTTGCAATTGAAAAATTGCAACTATTTTTTTTCTTTTTCGTCTAATATATGGAGTTTGAAAAAGAAATTCTAGGGTATTTGGAATCTCAACGATCTTATATATATAAATACATTAAATATGCATTTTTCAGAACCATACGTTAATGATTTAGTAACAATCAAAGTAATGGAGCCACAGAAAAAAGAAGACATTAGTCTAAGCAGTAATCAGGAAGATGAAAGCAAGTTCAATAGAGATGTTATGTACTTAACATCAGTAAATTTATCGGCACTGGAATTACTTACTACTCTGGAAAAGAGCAGTAAATGTACAATTGATAAATATTTGAGCGAACTAAGCTACTCAAATAGAGAAGCACTATTTTGCATTCTTTGCAAGATTGATAAAAATCTGGGAGACTGAGCAGCTATTTTTGCTTAGGCAAATACCACGCAAGAATCAGACATAATATTCCCCATCCTGCTGTAGTCGGTTGCATCCATGATACATATCCAATAATAATCATCTGAACAATAAGCCAGGTATATACAATTGCCACCGTAGCGAATACCGATTGACGCGCATACTTGTACCCGGCGAAGCAGAGGATAGCAGTAGCCAGAAAAGATCCGCCAACAACAATAAACAGAATTAAGCTTGGAATAAAAAAGTTTTTGAAGGGACTCCCTTCAAGCCATTCAAGCGGAACTCCTTCGGCTCCGCTCATTCCGTAATATCCTCCTCCAAAGGCATTCAATGCGCCAAATGCAAGCAGAACACCTAATGTGTATCGTAATGTGCTTGCCGGTTTTCTGGTTTTTTTCATAGTATTAGATTGGTTTATAAGTTTTTTTGCATCCATATAATATCAAATGGTTCTCCCCATTTTGTAATGATTTTTTCAAACCGCCCACATTGTTTAAATCCGTTGTTCAGGTGAAAGGTAAGGCTATGGGGATTTTCGGACGAGATACTTGCCAATAAAGTTTTAATACCAATTCTTGCAGCCTCCAATTCAAGTTTGTTAAGGGCAATTTTCCCAATTCCTTTTCCGGTATAATCCTTCTGAATAAAATAGGTTATCTCTGCACATTCTTTAAAGGTAGAGTGGGGGTTGTACGGACGGAGAAAGCAAAAACCAATGATCTTTTCAGCATCACAAATTGTATAGGAAGGATATCCTTTCGTTAGTTCAAGAAATTTGCCAAAGAATTCAACCGGCATCACTTTGTCCGGATATGCCGCTAAACTGTTTTCAATGTAATAGTTATAGATCTCCATATTTTCTTTGGCATGCTCAATGGACATCTGAAAAAAATCAATTTTCATAATTAAAACTTTATGAGTCTAATATTCAGTATTAGTGTTGAAGTCTCTTTTAAGCATACTGAATAAATCCAGGTCTGTGAATTTATCGTTTACCAGCAATTCTCCGTCGCGTTCAATACCTTCATGGAAGAATCCAAGCCTTTGTGGGATTTTTTTACTTGAAAAATTCTCAGTTGCACACTTAATCTGAATCCTGTTCATCTCTAATTCATCAAATAAGAATTGCATAAGCCTGCGGACAGATTGAGTTATGATTCCTCTTCTTTGATATTTTTCTGAAAGCCAGTAACCGATTTCTGTTCTTTTATTTGCCTTATCCGTGTCTTTGGTTCCAATCAAGCCTGCGAATTCTCCCTCAAAATGAATCACAAAAGTGAAATCCTTTGTCTTTTCAGGAGTGTCCATCATTGCTTTAATAAAGCGTCTGGTATCCGTAACTTCCTTTGTATTGTCAATAAACGGAAGCCATTTCCTCATATATTCCCGCTGTGAGTCAATAGTCCTGAATATGTCATTTGCATCGGAAAGATCAATCTCTTTAAGAGAGATGGCAGCGTTAACAGTGAGGGTCATAGAGTGAAAATTTTAAGCAGCAGTAAAACTACAATAAAAATTTATAAATATCTTTAATTTAAATTATTCATATAATGAAAAACATTCTGATTTTCTTGTTATTGATTGCTGGCAATATTACATTACCGGCGCAGGATTCGGGTAAAGAAACCCGAAAATTTACTCAATTAAGCGGAGCATATCTTGGGCAGAAATTACCGGGAATCGTGCCGGAACTTTTTGCCCCCGGAGTTATTTCCGACGGGATGGTAAACAGAGATGTCGCAATATCTCCCGACGGGAATGAAATGTATTTTGGAATTGCAACCCAGAATTTTAACTTTTCATCCATAATTGTTTCAAAACAAATTAACGGAAAATGGACTAAACCGGAAGTTGCCCCTTTTGCTGCAGATCCCCGTTACAAATATATAGAACCTGCATTTGCCAATGATGGTAAGAGATTCTTTTTTGCTTCAACTATGCCAAAGGACGGAACAGATACACCGGGCGATTTTGACATCTGGGCAATTGATATAATTAATGGAGAGTGGGGGAAGCCATATAACATCGGAGAACCTGTCAACACTGCGGGCGGGGAATTTTTCCCCTCAATAACAAACGACGGAACTCTCTATTTCACGAGGAATGAAGCAGGAGTTCAAACATCTTATATATATCGTTCTCGCTTAAATAGCGAAAAATACTCTACTCCCGAGAAATTGCCGGAGCAGATTAATTGCGGAGAAGACAGATATAACGCATATGTTGCAAAAGATGAGAGTTTTGTTGTTATTCCTGCACAAGGAGTCGAAAAAGGAAAATTTGGCGCATTATATTACATTGTATTCAGGAACACAGACGGCAGCTGGCAAAATCCGGTAAATATGGGGCCGCAAATTAATACTCCTGTTGGCCGTGGATGGTCGTTTTATATTTCTCCCGATAATAAATATCTTTTTTTCATGGCCACAAGAAGCAGTGAAGACACAATATTACCACCCTCATTAAGTTTGGAGTTTTTTCAAAAAATATTTTTCATGCCTCAGAACGGAAATCCCGATATCTACTGGGCAGACTCAAAATTATTAGAAGATCTTAAACGGTAACGTTTAGGGAGGGATTTTTTAGTGTTATTTACCTTTTTGGCCTCTTCGGCTTTTTCGGTTTTGGAAAAGGCAGTTCTTTGTAGCTTGCCTGCAATAATTTTGCAAGAAAATCTCTGTCCTCCAGCTTTTCTTCAACTAAAAAAAATGGTTTTGCTCCGGTATAAGGTGGCGCTTCAACCGCCGGGGCCGAAGTGAATTGTTCGATAAAAGCCCTTCCGGCTTTCGTCGGTTTAATAAACACCTTATTATCACAAATTAGTGCCACGACTTTCTCTTCAAGATAAACTACATATTCGCCCATCATCTTTCTGGAAGAGATAAGACCGGCTCCGGACATCTGTTCCGTTACAAAAAGTGCAAAATCTTTTGTAGTTCCCATAATGAATCACTCTCCCAAATTTATGGCTACACTCCATCCCAATACAAGAGAACTCAGGTCTGGAACTCCATTGCCAAAGAATGAGTTATCGGATCGGGCGAAAAGCCTCAAAAGTATTCCGTCAACAAGGGCACGTTCGGCAAAAATGCTGCCCCCAACAAAAAATCCGCTTTGTGCATTAATAGGAAAAGTTACGCCTTGGGATTGTTTCAAATGTGAGTATCCAAGATCAACTCCTGCTCCATATCTAAAAATGTTTCCTGCTCTTGCCGATATTCTGGGCCCTGTTGAGATCGTGTACCAATTTAGGTCTGGAGTTGTTATTTCCATAATTGATTCATGCGGGATATATGAAGACGACCATATTGGAGAAGCCAGTGTAGTGGAAGTATTATTTGCCGAAGCGTTAATTCCAATTCCCAATTTGTTGTTAAGGTACCACGCACCATCAAGTGACGCGGTTGCTCCCCATCCTGCTTTAAGCCCAACTCCGGAAACATTTATTCTGTTTATAATCTTATTATATCCCATGCTGGTTCCAAGATAGGAGTATGGTTTATCTGTAGCGCCAAAAACCCGGTTCCGTCCTGCTCTTAAGTTTCCTCGTTCTTTAAAAATCGCATCTGCAATAATATAGCCCAGCTCAGTAGACAGAATGCCAATACCTGCTCCCATGAGAACCTGATGAACATAATGAGAATTATTCAAAACTCGCATTACTGCTGTTGTAGATGCCAGTCCGAAAGCAGCTGCAGAATACCATGGCGAACGGGTGAGTCCGTATTCATGGTGAATCATATTAGCACTCATGAAAGCAAGAGCAGTGTGTCCGCTTGGAAACCCGTTATTGCGGGAACCGTCCGGGCGAGGCTCCTTTATTGTATACTTCATGCCGTTTACAATTGCAGCCATCGCAACTCCGGATATTGCATTTGTAACAATAAGCCTTTTCCACGAACTTCTCCCTTCTACCCCTGCAATCTTCAAACCATACAATAATACGACAGGCGAGTACTGGAAATAATCATCTATACTTGTAGAAAAACCAGGAGATATCCCATTTCTTAAAGATTGAAAATCCTTACCCGGTTTTCCATAAAGAGTCAGTCCGGAAACTATGAAAAGCGCAGGAAATTCAAATGCGGTTATAACAGAGCCCTTTTTTAGCGAATCAGGCGTAAAGGTGGCTCTTTGAGCTTTGGAAGGGACAAAGAGAAATAAAAGAAGAATTGTTGTAAGGATTATTTTTCTCATAACAAAGGACTTAAAAGGCGGGCATACGCTTCTTTAATTTGGTTTCGAACACTTCTTCTTGCCCATTTTGAACCGGCTAGTGATGTGCATCTTTCAATATCCTGCAAAAACTGATTGTCAATTTGCTTTGCAACGTCACTATTGTATATTATGCTTGTAATTTCAAAGTTATGCTCCAGAGATCGATTGTCAAAATTTGCAGACCCAATTATGCAGTACTCGCCGTCTATACTTATTACCTTTGAATGGTTGAATCCTTTACTAAAAAGATATACTTTTACTCCGGCATCGAGAAGCTCTGTTGCGTAAGAGATAGAACACCAATAGGTTATAGACGAATCGCTTTTTTCCGGCAGCATCAGACAAACATCAACTCCCCCCAGAGCTGCAATTTTAAGCGCATTCAAAAGCGATTCGTTTGGAGTAAAGTAAGGAGTAATAATATATATATGCTTTGTGGCCTTTGTAATGGCAGAAAAATAGCACTGCATTATACTTGCCCAGTCGCTATCGGGCCCGGAAGCAATTATTTGTGAATAAAAGTGGTAGTTTTCGCCTTCGACTTTTATGCTTGAAGTATTTACAGAAGGATAGTATTTCTTCTTTCTACGGAATTGTCTCTTTATAATAAAATATCTGTCGAGAAGGAAACTTGATTGCAGCGAAGAGACGGATTCTCCAATAATCTTCACGTGAGTATCTCTCCACTCTTCAAACGGACCACCGTTAAAATATCTGTCGGCAATATTAACTCCGCCAAGAAAACCCGTAACCCCGTCTATAACAAGAATTTTTCTGTGATTCCGATAGTTAAAACGGGATGTAGGAGACAAAAAGCGAACAGGGGCAAACGACAGAACTTCAATCCCTGCAGCAGTGAGTTGAAAAGTGTATTCTTTAGACAAGTTCCAGCATCCAACATCATCAAAAATTACTCTCACCTCAACGCCCGATTTCGCTTTTTCGATTAACAAATCTTTGAACTTGTTGCCAATAATATCATCTTCGATAATGTAGGACTGAAGATGAATATGTTGCCTTGCCTCTTCCATGCTCTTATACATTGCATTCAATGCTGTTTTTCCAGAAAAAAACATTTCAATGCTCGTATTTAGCCCAAGAACACTTTTGCTTCCGTTTAGGTTAAGATTGATTAATTTTCTAAATTTCTCAAGTTCTGCAGGAAGCGATTCAGGTTCAGTTTTAAAGAGCTTCATCTGTCTATAACTTATAAGCCTGCGAAACCTCTCATCTCGTATACCTTTTCGATTAAAAATTTTGGTTTTTCTAAAATTTTGCCCGAAGAACAGGTACAAAATCAATCCAATATATGGAAGTAAAAGAATAACGATAATCCAGGAGAGTGTTTTAACAGGATCAAGCTTGCGATATGCAATTACAGACGAAGCGTAAATCGCAATTATGTAATATACCAGATATAAAATAATTGATATTGCCTCCCAGTATCCCATAAAACCATCTTTGAGTTTAGTGTTCCAATCTCTCTTTTCTTGCAGTATATAGCACAGCAACTCCTCCTGAGAGGGGTTTAAAATGAACCGAAGTAAATCCGACAATTCTCAATTCGCCGCAAAACTCATCATATTGCGGAAACTCCGACACAGATTCAGGAAGATATGTGTATGCACTCATATCCTTAGAGATAATTTTTCCAGCCACAGGAAGAATATTGTGAAAGTAAAATGTATAGAGAGCTCTCCATACCCTGTTTTTTGGAGACGCAAA
>AMFJ01025981.1_pt1 | contig 11609 bp, 8 predicted proteins | sample 427208 | NCBI WGS metagenome assembly AMFJ01 (sample SAMN02954298, study PRJNA114691) | groundwater metagenome | biome: aquatic; feature: subsurface aquifer; material: sediment; isolation source: subsurface aquifer sediment | place: USA: Rifle, CO | collected 2008-08
CTGAAGCCCCGCTTTGCGGGGCAAAACTGTTCCCCGCTTTGCGGGCAACGTGAAGAGCGCCTATATTACCGGCACAAACCTGAGTCAACCCATGTCTTTGTTGACAACCTCTTGAAATTCAAGGACATGCCTTTCTGCCGAATGAAAAAAAACACAAATAATATAGCAACATTTATTTGCCTTGGTCGATACAGACCCCGTGAAGATCAAACCATTTTTCAGTCCAGACTTATGGCACACACCGCCAACGGGCGTCGCGTCACCCTTGACAGCAGGTGATATCATCGAAGTCCCTCCCAGATTGGTGTCCAGAATTCCTCAAGCAGGAATACCTGTTAATCCCCAAGCTCGTGGAAGTTATCCCATATTAAATTCTTTGTCTTCCGCACACGCGCTGAGATCACGCGCTTTGGCGCACACTTCCCCGTCGGTTGATGCAGTGCCAGCCTTTCTTGCGAGTCGATTGACGGCAGGGTCACGCGTGATTTCCTCATCGTCTTTGCATGCAGGTGCGGGATTGTCTTCTGGAATCACCTCGCCTTTTGCAACGAAACCACTTGAAGATGGCAATCACGGCGCGTCCGCAGTTACCGAACGAGTTGATGTTGCCGGATCTGCGAGCGAACTTGTGTTGGCAGAAATCAGGACCTGTCTGCAACAAAAAGGAGTGGGGACTCTCTTGCTGGAAAAAACACAGACTGAGATTTGTCAAACAACAGATTCTGTGATCGCGCTTTCTGTTGAGGATAAGGCGTTTGCCAAGACATCCAAGCCGCATGATTGCAGTTTTACTCTTAACGTAACTTATTGTTCATCAGGTCCGTTGTTATCAATAAGCAGTCTTTGTGTAGAGGATTATATTTGTAATCGGGAAGACACGGCAACACCGGTCCGGCTTACAGTATTAAAAAATGGCCTGATTCGCATCGAGGGATCGAATGATTATTATTTACCTGTGGTCTGTGAGGAAGACGGTCAAGTGAGAGCGGCGGTAGTGGTCATCAGAACAACCAATCCAGTTGTGTGGAATGCAGATGAGATTGAGGACACGTTCAGTTTTGAGCAGGAGGCGGCAGAACAAAAACCCAAAACTGTAGGATCGCCAAAGTCGGGATCGCAGACGGGGTCGAAAGCAGAGGGTAGTATCGTCCCCGAACCAGTAACCTCAAAGAGGGCCATTCAGTATTTTTCTGCCCCCGCACCTTTTTCAAGTGTCGCAGAGGCCAATGATTTTATGGCGAGGGCCAGCCGGGTCAGGCATAATAGAGAGACACCTTTGCCGATCAAGCAGGAGATCGCACGATTGCTTGGCCGGATAGGATGCAGGGGGTCATTTCCCAAGGGACAGGAAGGGCTTCGTGCGATGAGCCGGAGACATGCATCCCTTGTTGATCTGGTCAATGTGATGAATCTGTATGACTGGCTGTTGGCGAGGCAACTCACTTATGATGATGCCGTGCTGTTTTTTCTTCGGCTATGGCGAGAGGACAGGGACTCTCTGCGCCATCCGGAATTGATGTTGCAATTCTGGCAGTCTGCCATTCCCTCTTTGCCCACTTTTTCCTCTTTTTTGACACGTGATGCGGTCGCGTTGGTTCGCTATACCCAAACCTGTGAGTTGGCAGAAGGGCATAAGCCCCTCCCATTTGACACACGTCTCGCGCAGGCCTTTGCCCAGTTTTTTTTGGACCATCGGGATTTTGTTCCGCAAAGGGTACAGCAGGTTGTAGCGGCACTCACGAAAGAATTCAATGATCCCCAAACCGATTTTACAATAATTTTTACAGCACAGCATTTGCATGCTTTGTACTTGGAGACGGACCAGACACCCTCAACACAGACACGAGGCAGTAATATACCGACAGATGTGGACAGTGAGGGGCAGGCCAGACCCGCAGACGCAACCTTGGAAGCGGCATTGAAGAGTGCCCTGCTGTTGGCTGGGGTGGAAGATCCGCAACCTTTCTTGCGGCTTCTTGAAACGCTGCTTGATCCTCAGATAGACCAAGCTGCCTGGCACCAATTGATGACAGCGGGTTTGACGGACATGGCGTTGATCACACGTGTGCTGGCTAACGCACAGCAGTCGCCCGATTATCTGGAGCGGTATTTGGCTGTTCGTGCTAAATTGGGGCGGGATGATGTTGTCGATTCGGCCGACCTTGATAGTGTTGATGAGGCAGATGAGGATGTTTTTACTGGTAGCCAGCGCAAGGATGTCACTCATTGGGAGGTGTACCGGGCACTGCGACAGAGTGGCGTGAGCGATGAGGCCGAAAGGTCCCTGCTTGTTACGTTTTTTGAATTAGGGGCGCAGGATGTTAAGGGAGAACTTTGGTCAGCACGGTTTCGTTTGGCCCTTGCCACGTATAACAAGCACAAGGATCACTTTGAGCTTTTCTGTGTCGCTGTGGATCTCTTTGGTCTGGCAATATATGAGCCCTACCTCGAATTGATGTTGGCCTACAGCCCAAGGGTTAATGACGACGAAGCCATTTTGATTCTCGCCATGGCCCTGAAAAAGGCCATGGATGAAGACGAGCAGGCACTGGCGACTCAGATCAGAATTATTGCGACGAATTTTGCTCGTTTATTGGGTAGGCAGGCGGATTTTGTGACAGCGTATTGGCAGGCATACGCCAAAGGTACCAATCCGGCAAATTTTACACGGTTGATGCTTTCGGGCATCGCGGCGGCATTTGAAGAATAAAATCCGGCACCTTTTCACTGGCAAGCATGTCTTCGATGGTCTCTCTTTCCCTGATGATAAAAAAATTGTCATCCTTGACCAACACCTCTGGTGCGCGAGGCCGTGAATTGTAAGTGCTGGCCATGCTCATGCCGTAGGCCCCGGTGCTCATGATGGCCAACAGATCATTTTGTTTGAGGGGAGGGAGGGGGCGCTGTTTGGCAAAACGGTCACCGGTTTCGCAGATGGGGCCTTCGATGTTGGTGGGGATCAGCGCGTCCGTTGCGGATTTTATGACGGGGACAATCTCATGGTAGGCCCCGTAGAGCATGGGGCGTTTGAGATCATTGAAGGCGGAATCGACAATGGTGAACAAATCACTCGTTTCGCCCTGTTTTTGATAAAGCACACGGGTCACCAATATCCCGGCGTTGCCCACCAGAAAACGCCCGGGTTCTGTGATGAGGGTTGCCCCAAAATCCTTGAGGGGACCCAAAATACTGTTGGCATATTCCTGTGCGGAGGGAATAATTTCATCGCGGTACCGGATGCCCAGACCGCCGCCGACATCAATGTAATTGATGCTGATGCTCATGTTTTTCACATCGTGGAGGACCTTTGTCAATATGATCATCGCATCGGCAAATGGTTGTGTTTGCGTGATTTGCGAGCCGATATGACAGGAAATGCCTACGGGATTTATATGATCGCAGACAAGGGCTTGCTGATAGATTTGCAGTGCGGCTTGATGGTTGACTCCAAATTTGTTTTTTTTCATCCCGGTTGAAATGTACGCATGAGTTTTGGCGTCGACATTGGGATTGACGCGCACTGAGATGGATGCGACTTTGTTTTTTGTTTTGGCAATGCTCTGAATGAGCAACAACTCTTGCTGACTTTCGATGTTGAACATGAGGATGTTTTGATCCAGTGCGTAGGCGATTTCTTGTTCGGTCTTGCCCACACCGGAATACACAATCTTTTGAGGATCGCAACCAGCCAACAGGGCTCGTTTGATCTCACCGCCGCTGACCACATCGGCCCCGCAATTCAGATTGAACAGGGTATTCAAAATGGCCTGATTGGAATTGGCCTTCATGGAATAACAAACCAGATGTTTGTGTGATTCAAAAGCCGAGGCGAAGCTCTGGAATTGTTCGCAAAGTGCGCGATAACTGTAAATGTAAACGGGTGTGCCTGTTTTTTTGACAATGCGCTCAAGATCGCAATCCTCGCAGAACAAACGGTTGTCGTGATAGGTGAAGTGGGCAAACTGTGTCATGGGAGGGTGAGTAATCGCTCATAGTCCAAAGGTCAACCCATCGACAGAGTTTACCCCGAGCGAAGCCGAGGGGCTCAGGGCAGGCCCATGGCTTAGGCAAAACAGATTGTTCATTATTCTCTGTTTTACCCTAAACTTTGAGCCCTATGCCCACTCGTGAACACCTGAATACGTAAAGGGCACCTCTAAAAACAATCTTCTACTGCAAAAACATGCTCTGGCCTGCAACTTCGTCAGATTTCTCAAAAAGTCCTCAACGTGGCGTTCCTTACACGTCTGCGGGCTTTTTGTTCATCTTCCTCGTTTCGGCTCAGATCATGTTTTTTCGTTACGAACATAGTTTTTAGAGGTGCCCTAAACACTTGAACACATGGGCCAACTCAATACGCCGTTTGACATCCCTGCAAAGAGCGTATATACTAAGGCAGTTCAAATCGGGGTTTACCCCGTCAGAGAGGCCAATCCACGATAAGCGTCGAAATTATCAAAGCTTAGCGTTTGACAACTATATAGCAGAAGACATTTGTTGAATTTTTGTCGTGAGATCATAATTGACCCCTGAGTTAGGAAAGCATCAAATAATTCATAATTCATGAGTATTGAACATTCCTGTAAACAATCATTCTAGCCTGTGCCACAGGCGTGTATTTGCCTGCTAGCAGCTAGATCCATCCACATTAGGAAGTGATATGGTCACAACAAACACAACTGAAATCAGTCAAGACACAGGCGAGGTCGTAGAAAATAAAACGGTTGAAACGAAGGTTTCCGAAACAGGCGCTGAAGAACAAAAACCAAAACCAGAAGGCACCGACAAAGATCTCGTTGCAGAACAGGACCCCCAGCGGAGAAGTCCAAGGACCAGGCGTGCTGTCGGTTATACCAGCAGTCAAGGTTCAGGACGTCGCTATACGCCGCGTTCTTCACGTTCCGTAGACGACAGAGACCGAGACAGAGGTCGCAACGGTTCGGATCGCAATGGCGATTATCGGGGATCAGATTATCGCAATAACGATCGCTATAACGAAAAGCCCATTGATCGCAACCTGGACCGATTGCAGGATGCCCCAAAAAACAAACAACCGGTTGTGATTGATGAAAAAGAACTCGAAAAAGTGGCCCCCAATCTGGTGCACTACTTTACGGGCCAAAAGATGTACCTCAAAGAGCTCAAAGAAGTTGATATCAACGAGTTGATTGCCGTGGCCAATCACATGGGCGTTGATAACGCGGCGGGATTGAAACGACAGGAAATCATTTTTGCCATTTTGCAAACTCAGATTGATTCCACGGGAGAGATATACGGAGAAGGTGTTTTGGAAACCTTGCCCGACGGTTTTGGTTTTTTGAGATCAGAAGATTATAATTATCTTCCGGGTCCCGACGACATCTACGTGTCACCCTCGCAGATTCGCCGATTCAATCTGAGGACGGGGGATACGGTTTTTGGTCAGACCAGACCGCCCAAGGAGGGAGAGCGGTATTTTGCCCTGCTCAAGGTCGACGCGGTCAACTTTGAGCCGGCCGAACTGGCTCGACATAAGGTGTTGTTTGATAATTTGACCCCTTTGTACCCGGAACAAAAATTCAATCTGGAGCACGACAAAAAAGAAACGACCTCGCGGATTATCGATCTGTTATCCCCCATTGGCAAGGGACAGAGGGCCTTGGTGGTGGCACCCCCACGTACTGGCAAAACGATGATGTTGCAAAAAATCGCCAACGCGATCACGGCCAACCACCCCGAAGTCGCTCTGATTGTCCTGCTCATCGATGAGCGACCCGAAGAAGTGACCGATATGGAAAGGTCTGTCAAAGGTGAGGTCATCAGCTCAACATTTGACGAACCAGCGACCCGCCACGTTCAGGTTGCCGAAATGGTTATCGAAAAAGCCAAAAGACTGGTAGAACACAAAAAAGATGTAGTGATTCTGCTGGATTCGATCACGCGTCTGGCGCGTGCTTACAATACAGTTGTTCCGCCATCGGGCAAAATTTTATCTGGTGGTGTCGATTCCAATGCCTTGCACAAACCCAAGCGTTTTTTTGGGGCCGCGCGAAACATCGAACACGGAGGGTCACTTACGATCATTGCTACGGCGCTGATCGACACAGGCTCGCGTATGGACGAAGTCATTTTCGAGGAGTTCAAGGGCACCGGCAACAGCGAAATTCATCTCGATCGCAAACTCATGGAAAAACGCATCTTTCCCTGTATGGATGTCAACAAGTCCGGTACCCGCAAGGAAGAGCTGTTGCTGGAACCAGATGTGCTGAGCCGTGTCTGGATACTGCGTAAACTCTTGCACTCACTCAACGTGATCGACACCATGGAGTTTCTGCACGACAAGATGAAAGACACAGTCAATAATGCCGATTTTTTGGAATCGATGAACAGATAAGGCCTTACAGGGCTCTATTTGCCTGCATATAACCTCTCAAAATCACATCAATATTAGTAATCCACAGTCTTGTGTTGTGGAATTCGCTTGCTCATGGTCCGAAACGTCTGTAAATGGCGCAGACGTTTTTTTGTCGTGCCTTTCCGGAAACAGTAAACTGGAAATCATGATGAATCATAGAAGAACCAAAGGGGATCGTGAGAAACAAATTCAGTATCCATATTTTTGCCCTCATCATGTTTTTGGTTTTTTCGAGTTGCGATACCTATTTCGTAGCAACGCAAAATCCATCAAGTCAGGGGGCTACCCCCGATATCACGGGGACCCCATCATCTTTTTCGCAGGGCATTTACGAAACATCCGATCTGGGTGAGCTGTGTTTTCAGGCAGATTGTCAGCCCGATTATGACGAACTGTCAGCTGAGTTTCGTGAGGACTATGCTCCGGAAATGGCAGGAAACTGTTCTTTCGATGATGACCCCAACCGGACATCGCAGTTCTTGTTGCATCATCAGGCGCAGGGGATCAACGGACTGGATCTTTTGTTATCCAAAGAAGATCTGTTTTTCATGGCCTGGGTTTCCCTGAGATACCAGATCAATCCTCATTTTTTACTGGGGGTCATTTCTCAGGAATCCTACGGTGATTGCGCGGCGGTTTCGTATGCCGGGGCCGAGGGCTGTTTTCAGATCACCAATGACTATGGACGCGCACAATTGGAGGACAGTTACCCCGATCGTGTGGAAAGCTGGTATTGGAATGAGGGCGCCACCGACTATTATCCCGACAACATTTTCATCAACCCGATCATCTGGTTTGGCGCTGAACCCCAGACGGACCAATACCGGATGACGCTGGATCCTGCTTCAAGCACCGTGTTGGGGATGTCCGTCTCGAGTGTGGTGAATTTTAACTTTGGTGCCATTGCCTCCGCCCTGTATTATCGTTGGGAGGACTACTTTTTATACTATCACTACGAATCCTTGCAGGACACAGTTGAGAATTTGATCGAAACGACCGCAGAGGGCAAGGCCTCGTTGATGGCCTCAATTTACAATGGAGGGATCGGAAGGTTCACCAGCGCCCTCAAGGCCCATGGGGCAAATTATCTCAAGGGCATGTCTGTCCAAACCCAGGATTATGTCGAACGGGTAACGGACTATTGCCGCGCCTATCAGCAGGGCGATCAATTGTATACGACCACATACGCCATCGAAGAAGTTGAATATCTTGTGGATCTGTTGGCCATGACCTACAGCGACGCCGGCGATGTGGATTGGGATGGGCTCAAGCAGGATATTCGCACCAACTTTTTTTCCTCTCAAGAAGAAATCACACTGGTCGACGATGTGAAGGCCCTCATCTATTACATTTCTACCTACGACACTTCCCTGGCCCCCGAATGGCCAATCATGTAGCTCTTTAGGGGGCTCTTTAGAGGGGCCCATTAGACTATTACGACAACGGATTCTCGTTTTTGGCAATCCCCGCCAAGGATTATCAAAACAGCCGTTCATTCCTTTCTTAAAAAATCAACCAAAACAACGCGATGCCTTTTTCGTCGATGGTATGGGACTTGCTAGTTACATAAATAGCAAGGGGGTTTAAGTTTTTTGAGGGCACCGTTTATGAAAAGCATCTTTCGTTATGGCACCTTTTGGTTTGTGTTTGGCGTCCTGGTTTTGGTCAGCGTTTTTTTGATTCAGACCAATGTATTGGCCAGGGAAGATGGCTATACCGTTGTTTCTGAATCTCAAAAGGGATGCCTGGGTGCCGATGCTGACTATGAGTGGGGAGAGGATGGCCAATGTTATCGCCACGAAGAGGCGACGGTGATGTGGTTGGGTTTTGATCATTCTTGGAAAAAAAATCCTCATCGCCTCAACCGGCTGGGGTCGTTGTACAAAAAAATTCAGTATGAGGAAAATGCCGATACGCCCGGGGGGCTGTTGTCTGCAAAGAGACGCTCTGTGTTTGAGGTGGGGGCTTATGATGACGAAGGTGTTGTGCGCATAAAGGGCGAAGCGGTCAAGAGCGGTGTTTTGGGTTTTTACGACGGGTTTGTTGACGAGGACTGCTTGGTTGTTTCTGGTGAGGTGGGAAGCGCGGACGAGGTGGAATGCCCTGTGTTTGTTGACCTGCAAGAAGCGGGGCTGTCTGGTTATGATCAGGTGTCTGTGATCTTAAGAGGGTTCACTCTTGAATCCGAATCATACGATAAGGGATACAACGCCAGAGGGTTTACGATCAGGGTTATTCCTGTTTCGCGTGCTGGTGACGAATATTTTTTTCGTGCCAAGTTCATGTTGCACGCCGAACACGCTCCCGATCGGCCCAGTTTTGATGATGCGTGTGGACAAGATAATCATTGCACACATTATCAATACAGTGCTCGGATTTTTTACACACTGGTGGGGGTGAACGGGGTCGAGGGGAACCTTGTGGAGCCATCTGATGAGGGGACCAACTCGTACGCGCAAAACATCACAATGTATCCATTCAAAACTGTTCCCTGGACTGAGTCCGCTGTGCGAAGTGCCCACATTTATGGCAACACGGGATTTGATCAGGCCCTGGTGGCTATTCAGGGGCTGAGCTGGCACTTGAATAAATGGCCGCATACGGAGAAAGATGGTCGCTACATCCGTGAGCTCAAGTTCTATGTTGCGGGAAGGCAATACGATGCCAAGACAGGAGAGATGGCGTTTTTGACGAACATGTATTTTTCGAACACGGGTGCCTGGCCCTATGGGTTCGAGGCGCATTTTACGATGTGGAATACACTGGTTCAGTTCAACGATCCGCAGGGGGTTGCCTCGGGGGTACAATGGGATAAGTGTGTGCTGGAAGGTGGCGAGGCGGCCTGCACGGAGGATCTGTTGTTTGAACTTTAGCACGCTTGGGTGGGAGGCAAGACAGCAGTCGTGGTAAATTCCATTGTATTCTTTATTATTCCTGTTTATTAAATACGGCATGAGCACACTGACAACGAGTCAAAAAAAGAAACTCAGGGGGTTGGCACACCATTTGGAACCGATTGTTTTTGTGGGGCAAAAGGGGTTTGGTGAACAACTTGTTTTGGCCACAGAGCAGGCCTTGTTCGATCACGAACTGATCAAGGTCAAGTTTGTTGAACACAAGGATGAAAAAAAAGAGCTCGCTCAAAAAATCGCCGAGCAAACCAATAGTACTGTTGTGGGGATGATCGGGAACATTGCCATGCTGTACAAGGAAAATCCCGAAAAGAAGAAAAATAAAATTGTGGTATGAAACACTACCTTGTTTACATCACCGCGCCTCACAAAGAAGTTGCAAAAACAATCGGACGGACTCTCGTCGAAGATCGCCTGGCGGCCTGTGTTAACATCATTGAGAATATGACCTCTTTGTACTGGTGGGAAGGCAAGATCAATGAGGACAGCGAAGTTGTCTTGTTGGCCAAAACGCGGGAATCCCTGGTTGAGGCCTTGATTGCGAAAACAAAAATCCTTCATCCCTACGAGTGTCCCTGCGTGGTGGCGCTCCCCATCGAAGGTGGCAATCAGGATTTTTTTGCCTGGATGAACAAGTGTTTATCCGAAACATCGTGAGGATGGGTTATGAAACTATTGACGATCGGAACCGGTGAGGCCTTCGATGATCTGGGGCTAGGGAACACGTCTTTTTTGCTTTTTGGCAAGAGTGTGCCGACCGTCTTGTTTGATTGCGGTTATCAAATCCCGGAGCGCTTGTGGCAACACCCCAAACATTGCATGAAGCTTGATGCGGTCTACCTCACACACCTGCACGGTGATCATACCATGGGGCTTCCCCCGCTCTTCATCCGTTTTTTTGAAGAGGGACGCAAAAACAAATTAACTATTTTTGGACCCAGAGGGACGCAGGAACATGTCACCGCGCTGGCTGAATTGGCCTATTCATCGATATTTCACAAAATCACGTTTCCCATTGAGTTTGTAGAGTTGTGTTGTGATCACGAGGTTGTTTTTAAGAACATCAGGCTATGCAGTGCGCATTCAAGCCATTCCCGCGAGAATTTGAGCGTGCGCGTTTGGGTGAGTCAAACAAAAAGTTTTGCCATCAGCGGTGATGGCGCCCTGACAGAGTCCACCATGCATTTGTTTAAGGGGACCGATCTGCTTTTGCACGAGGTGTTTTCGCCAAAACCTGCAGGCCTGTATCATTGCGATCTGGAAATGCTCATGGACTATTTGCCTGTGGCGGGGATCAAAAAAATTGGTGTGACCCACATTTCACGCAAACACATCAAAGAGATAAGGTCATTTGTTTTTGCCCACAGGAGCAAGGAGTATCAGCTGTTCATTCCCAAGCCGGGAGAGGTCTTGGGGTTTTAAAATTCAAACAACACCCCCACGTAAGGGTACAGACCGGAGAGGTCGAGACCTGTGGAGGCGAAGCTGTTCAGAAAGGCATAACGCACTTCCAGCGTGAGGTAAATGTCGTTCACGCCTATGACCGCCTCGAGATCGTTTCCCATTTCTTCGATCCGATCCAAAAGGATGCCAACCCCCGCCCCTGCATGGACACCGTATTTGACGTTGGTGATGCTGGCTCCAGAGCTGGTTTCGTGAAAAAGCACCAGGTCCAGACCCGTTCTCACGTAAGGCAAAAAAAGTTGCTCCGGTTTGTAGTCAAATCGGTACAGAAAATCGAAACGAAAGGGAAAGAAAAACAGGTTGTAGGAATCTCCCGAGGCACCACCAGAGCGCAGTCCCACAGACTGTCCCCCATCATAAGAGAATCCTGTTGTGGCGGTGATGTTGAATTGGTTTTTGATGAGGTAACCAAACTCAACCTCGCCGCCGATGTGACAACACAGGCCCATAAAATCACGCACGGCAGTGTCGGTGGGAATCCAGAAAGAGAGTTTGGGTTCCAGTGTCCAGTGTTGGGGAGAGCGCTCCTGTGCCAGTGCGCTGTGGGAAAAAGACATCAGGGAAAGAATCAATATAAGTTTTGTCATTCCTGCGAAGGCAGGAATCCATGATTTTACTAAATCTGGATCCCAGCATTTCAGCCGTAGGACCGATCCCGTTTGCGGGACGCTGGGATGACATTTTTCCTTGGAACAAAACCTGGTCATCAACAACAGCCCCAAACCGCCTAGCAGAACAACAAAGGAGACAGGAGATGTGTTTGTTTTGTGCAAAAGACTGTTCAACGAACAACTGGTTTCTCCAAAATACCCGGCGGGTCCCACGGTCTGCTCAGGGGT
>AMFJ01034801.1_pt1 | contig 11608 bp, 10 predicted proteins | sample 427208 | NCBI WGS metagenome assembly AMFJ01 (sample SAMN02954298, study PRJNA114691) | groundwater metagenome | biome: aquatic; feature: subsurface aquifer; material: sediment; isolation source: subsurface aquifer sediment | place: USA: Rifle, CO | collected 2008-08
TCTATGGTAAATTCCTGGGATATGACATGCATAACATGCTTATCCATTGGAATTGAAATTGCTTTCGCTGCAGATATGGCTTTATCAGCATCTTCTTTTGTAATCTCATAATGCTCATTAACTATTGGCGCAGTTCCGGCATTGTTAAAACCTTTAACGTGATTTCCGGAAACATTCACAAACACACTGTTAACCTCAATGTCAGCCATCTCTTCGCATTCTTCAACCGCGGCAATTATAGCTTCGGATGTACTTTCTATGTCACATACGATTCCCTTTTTAATTCCCTTAGAAGAGGCATTGCCCACACCTATTATTTCCAAAGGTTTGCCGGGGATCTTCAAACCAGCCATTGCACAGACCTTGCTGGTTCCAATATCCAATGCTACAAATACTTCTTCTTTTTGCTTTGCCATAATTATATTTTCACCACTATGTTATCAAATCTCATATCAATAAAATCTGTGTTTACATTCTTTTCATTTAAATCATATATAACAAAAAACAATCTTTCAAAAATCTTATTTTCATAATCAAAAGGAATTCTGACACAAGGCCCTTTTTCGAAATAAAAATCCGCCCAATCTTTTTTTACGTCAATCATTTTTGTTTTTATTGAATCATTCTTTCCATTTATGAAACTCGTCATTCGGAAAATTTTTTTATAGATAAGAATATCTGATTCAGATATTTCTCCGTTTTCATTCAGATTAATTCCCTGCAAAGTAGGCAAATGCTTATACACTTTGAAACCATTCTTTACTTTTACAAGCTTGCCTTCCATATCAATAAGCTCTCCGCCCATTATCATCCTGAAAACCGGTTCACGTTCGTCAATTTCAATTATAAGCTTGCCGGGGAAGATTTTTTGAATATTGCAAGTCTTTATATTTGAAATTGCCTCAATATCTTCGCGAATTTTTCGAATATCGCAAGTAATAAGGCTTTGAGTCGAGGATGTCTTGACTGTATCCAGGATAATATCACTTGGAATCAGAACATTATTCTTAATTTCAATGTTTTGAACCAACAAGGTTTTTTGATTGAATGCGTAAAGAAGAAAATCTTCCAACATTACCAATGAAAAAAACATTGCAACAGAATAAACCAGGGTAAGAACGACATTAAATCCCGCTTTAAATAAACTTAAAAGAAAAAATCCAACAGCATAAAAGCTACCTTCTTTTCGCGCAGATAAAGCCGAGTTGGTATCGGCATTTTTAAGGCGATACATATGAAAGCCGTTACTTCTGAATCTGTTTTTTTTAAATGTTTTCATAACTTAAACAACCATTTCAAAAAGGTAAAAATATTTCAAATATTATAACGATTCAAATGTAATAAAACAAGTAACTTTTCTCACTTTTTGAAAAAAAATTTTTATTTCCCCTTAAAATTACCTAAAATTTTAATTTCCAGCTCCAAATTTACACCAAATTCTTTCTTTGCCTTTTCTCTTATTAAAGAAATGCATTGAAAAAAATCATTACCAGTGGCATTTCCTTTGTTAATTATCCAGTTTGGATGAATATTTGATACCTCGCAATCACCGATTCTTAATCCCCGCAATCCCATTTTGTCAATAATTTCCCAAACTTTTAAACCGGGCGGATTTTTAAATATTGAACCCAGTGAGAACCCCTTGGGATTAGACTCTCTTTTTTGCCGTATTGCCTCTATATTTTTAATATTCCTTTCTTTATCTGCATTAATGATAGAAAAATTAACGTCCAATATTATTCTATTAAAAAACGATGCACATTCACGATATTGATATTTAATATCCTTTTCTATAATTTTTTCCGTATTTCCATAAAAATCAACACAATTCACTGAATGTACAATTTCACATATTCCATTTTCTGCCGTTCCGGCATTTCCTGCGACAGCTCCTCCCAATGTACCCGGAATTCCGTAGAGAAATTCAAAACCGCCAATTGAATTTTCAAGCGCAAAATCAACCACCCTGGATAGTTTAACGGCGGCTCCGCAAGTCAAATAACCATCCTTAACAACTAATTTATTAAAGTAATCTCCGGATAATTTTATTACCGCCCCCTTATAACCATTATCAGAAATTAAAACATTGCTTCCCCCGCCAATTATAAAAAACGGAATATTTTTTTCTTTGAAAATTTTTATTCCTTCATTTAAACTTTCCAACGAATCAGGCTCAAACAGATAATCACTCGTACCACCGATTCTAACAGTAGTAAATTCTTTCAAACTTGCATTTCTTTTATATTTAATTTCCATCATTGCACTCGAAAAATTGAATCCAAATCACCGGCAGAAAAAAGAATTACCTTCTCACCTTTGCAATAATTATCAATTACAAAGTTCATTATATCATTTTTTGAAACATAAATTGCCTTATTTCCGATTTTTTCAATCAACTCTTTCATAAGCGCCCCAACATCGCCACCTTCACCTGCCGTGTATATGTCTGTACAAATAACTTTATCTGCGGTTTGTAAAACAGAAGCAAAGTCGTTCATAAAATATCCCAATCTGGAATTTTTATGCGGTTCAAAAACCGCTATGATTTTATTTTTTCCGTCTTTAACTACAGTATCCAATACCGCCTTGATTTCTGTGGGATGATGACCATAATCACTTATTATCTCTGTATTGTTTTGAAGAACACGTAATATCTCATATCGCCTTCTAACACCCTTAAAATGACTGATACTATCAATTAATTCTTCCGGTTTTAATCCCACGGATATGCCGGCAAAATAAGCAAAAGTCTGGTTGTACGCATTATGAATTCCTTTTAACCCGGAAGTTAAAGTTATTTTTCTTCCATTATGGTTAAATTCCACTTTCGTTCCGCCATTCATAATGACATTAATTTTAGCCCTATTATGAGCCCCTTGACCACAGGTTATTAATGAACCTCCCTTAAAATTATTTTTGGAAATACTTAACAATTCTTCATCATCGCCATTAATTATAAGAACAGAATCAGCTTTCATTCCTGATATAAATTCTTCAAACGCTTTTGTATGTTCTTTTTTTGTTTTATATAAATCTATATGTTCGTAATCCATGTTTGTAATCACGGTAATTGTCGGCTTTGCTCCGACAAAGGTTCTGTCACTCTCATCCAACTCTGCTACAAGCCAATCCCCATCCCCATGAATATAGTTGCTTTCCTCTTTTAAACCGATTCCTCCTCCATAAATTTTCGGAGACCTATTGCATTCTTTCAGAATATGCCCTATAAGAAAAGTAACTGTTGTTTTTCCATGACTTCCTGTAACCGCAATCGATTTATTTTCATTGATAAATTTTCCAAGAAATTCACCTCTTTTAAAAATACTTATACCCGCCTTTATAGCCGCTTGAATTATTTCATGTTGAAAAGGTACGGCATTTGAATAAACCAGATAATCCACTCCCTTCAAATCATATTCGTTTTCAGGCAAAATTCTTATCCCTTTATCTTTCAATGTTTTTAGAATCGGTTTGGATTCTTTTTTGTCGCAACCGGAAACTTGCGCCCCCAAACTTTTACACATCAAAGCTAAAGCAGATACACCGATTCCGCCTATACCCATCATAAATATTTTATTGTCTTTTAATTTCATCATATTTTTAGCTATCAGCCTTCAACTGTCTGCTTTCCGTTTTATTAAAATAATTCTTTTGTATATCAAGAGCTATTACTTCAGCACTGCTGGTTTTAGATAATAATTCTAAATTCTTCCTGACGCTTTGTATTTCATTTTCATTATTTAAAATCGCCATTATTCTGTCTTTGCCGCTTCCTTTTTCAATATCACTTTCCGAAACAAACCAGCCAAGTTTTTTCGAGGCTATATACTCTGCATTAAATTTTTGATGATCTTCGGCGGCATAAGGAAAAGGAATAAGAACAGCGGGTATATTAAAATATAAAAGCTCAGTCATAACCCCCCCCCCTGCTCTGGAAAATGCAAAATCTGACAACGTGTATATTTCCAGCATGTCTTTTGAAAATTCCCTGCAATGATATTTTATTCCAAGCGCTTTATAAAAATCATCCAACTCCTTATTTAAAATCGCGCCGGATAAATGTATAACTTGAATTTTCCCGCGCAGTTTCAAAACATCCGCAACAATATTCATTGCCAGGGAATTGATTTTGGAAGCGCCCTGAGAGCCGCCAATAAAAAGCAATGTGAATGTGTCCGGATCAAGATTTAATTTTAAAGCGGCGGTTTTTCTATCTGTTTTATTTTTAAAAAAATCCTCTCTTATAGGATTTCCTGTCATTTTTATTTTCCGGGTTTCTTTAATATTTATGCATGGAAAGGAAATATAAGCATAGTCCGCAAATTTCAAAAGCAAGCGGTTTGCTTTGCCCATAATTACATTTTGTTCCAGCAATACGCTTCTAATCCCCAGGATTCGGGATAGAATTACCGGTATTATCCCCGCCCCGCCCCCTGCCGTTACAACAAGTTTTAAATTACATTTAAAAACAAGATTCAGAACTATTCCAATGACTTTAAAAAAATTTAATATCATTTTTATAATATTGGAAATTGAAGAAAATTTAAAGACAAGTTCAGGTGCCATTATTAATTCACTTTGAACTTCATCAACAAAATATTTAGTTACTTTCTTATCATTCACCAGATATAAAACAGATGCGCCGGTTTTAGCTGCTAATTGCCTTCCTACAAGAATTCCGGGCAAAAGATGCCCACCGGTCCCCCCGCAGGCAACAAGAATGGTTTTGTTTTGGGCTTTATTATACTCTTTAGTATTATTTTTCATTGTTGATTTGCGTCATTCGTTTTTATTACAGGTTTAAGAATTATTGCGTTTCCGAATATTTGCTCTTAGTGCAAAATTCCGGCAAAACAAATTCAAGAATTATTTTTTACTATTTTCTTCTGTCTATTAAATATGTTGAGCCGGATACTGACTTGAGATACTTCTTTATCTCGGCCCCCGCATTGGCAATTTCGCCGACATGAGTAAATCGCCTGTTAATGTCATTAATAACAACAGCTATTGAAATTGATATGAGAGGAAAAGTCTTTAATTTACCTTTTCTGTCTCTGCCCACCATATAACCTCTTTTCAGGGTATCCGGATCATATTCATATACAATTTGGGAATCAAACGCCTCTATATATCTTTGACAAAATCTTTCAATCAAGGAATCCGAACTAACCATGAGAAAATCATCGCCGCCAATGTGCCCGATAAAAACTTCTTCACTCTCTTCTTCCTTGAATTCTTCACAGATTTTAATAATAAGGGAAGCCGTTAAAGAAATAATTTTATCTCCTGCGGCATAACCGTACATGTCATTATATGATTTAAAATTATCAATATCGAAATAAGCAACAGCAGCTTTTTCATTGTTTTTTATTATCAAATCCAATCTTTCCTGAATCGCAATATTACCAGGCAGCCTTGTTAGAGGATTGGCATTTAAAGCATGCTGAACATCTCTTATTGACCTTTTTACCCTTGCAAACAATTCTTCATCCTGAAAAGGTTTCAATATGTAATCGGTTGCGCCGGATTCAACCGCCTGAATCCTGGTATTGATTTCTGCATTATCGGAAACAACTATAAAAGGAATATGACGCACCAGAAGATGTTTTTTAAGCGCTTTACACATATCACTTACAGGCCTGTTCATTTTATCAAAATTCCCAATTATAAGCAGCGGATTGCTGTTTATGGCTTCTTTAAGAATATCATCAAATGAATCAAGATCGATTACTTCACAATCCAGTCTATTTATAATTGGTCTTATATCATTGTCTTCTTTTTCGGATAAAATTATTTTTTTATTTTTAAGGTGCATGTAAGCTCCCAACTCCATTAAGTTTAACAGCGATATAAAAAAGAATTGAAGATTCAGAATAAATACAAAAACATATCTCTAATATGTTATATAATCCTAACCTTAACCTTTCTTTAACTAATCCCTATCACAAACTATCTCTTATATAAGACAAAATTCCTTTATATTCGGGCCAGTTTTCTTCCATTATTAAATACCAATGGCGTTTTCCTTTTTGTTGCTGCAAATTGACTAAGTTTCTTATCTGCCAATATTTCACTTCTTTTTGAAATATTCATTATAAGTCCTATGGCCAACAAATTCAGAGCCAGGGAAGAACCTCCAAAACTTATAAATGGAAGAGGAATTCCTTTTGTCGGAACAGAACCTGTTACTACAGCTATATTAAATAATGCCTGCATGGAAATATAGCTGCCTAAGCTAAGCGCCATAAGAGAATCGAATATATCACCTGCTTTATATGCAATGACTATTGAAAGGATTGTTATAAGAAGAAAGGCAACTATAACTGCTACACATCCGATAAATCCCAACTCCTCAGCCAATATGGAAAAGATAAAATCCGTATGAGCTGCAGGCAAATAAAATAATTTCTGCGTACTTTCCCCAAGTCCAACCCCGGTTAAATGCCCCCTGCCAATTGCCAGGAATGATTGCACAATTTGAAATCCTTTTCCCAAGGGATCTTCCCATGGGTTAATAAACGCCACCACTCGCCGCATTCTGTAAGGAAAACAAACGACACAATATATTAATAACGGAATAGAACTTATAAAAAGCACAAACAAATATTTTAAATTTGCTCCTGCCACAAACATTATCATAACTCCGACAACGGCTATCATCATGGATGTGCCGAAATCAGGCTGACCTATTACTGAGGCAAATGAGATAAATATTATAAAAAGACAAAATGCAAAGCCTCTCCAGAATTCTTTTATTACTTGAGGATTTGCATACAAATAGGCTGATAATAAACATGCCACACCGAATTTAAGAAATTCAGAAGGCTGAAAATTAAAGAAACCCATTCGTATCCACCTTTGCGCTCCTCCTATTTTTACTCCCAAAGGGGTATACGTCAATAACACCAGCAAAAGTGTTATGACGTATAACCAGACCGCATTATTTTGCAGAAATTTTATATTAATCTTGTATCCAAACATTAGAAGTGTCATGCCAATACTCAACCACACCAGTTCTTTTCCGAGAAAGAAGAAACTGTTTTTAAATTGAGTATCAGCATAGACTCCGGTAGTGCTGAAAACCATTATAACACCCAACAGAGTCAACCCCATTGATACCAGAAAAATATAGTGTCTTATTTTCATCATTACAATATCAGCTTTTCACTGTAACTGCATACAGGTATCAATAGCTTCTGACCTTCAGACAGCTTTGCCGTATTTGCTATTTTATTTATGGACAGAATCTTTACAGCCGAAGTACCATAAACTTGAGCTATTTTCTCTATCGTATCCCCTAACTGAACCGTGTGATTAACATAATTTTCCACACGTGTAGTCCAGCTGAAACAAGGACTGGCGCATAGCAACACACCCAACAACACCCCTATTAGTTTTACTTTTTTCATTTTTCCCCCTCTTTTTTTCTTATGTTTCGTTAAAACAACTCACTTACATACTTGTTAAAATGTTCACCCCTATCATTATAATTTTTAAATTGGTCGAAACTTTCACAGGCAGGTGAAAAGAGTATCAACTTCTCTTCTTCACGCCAGTCCCGAGCCAGAATAAGCGCGTCTTTTAAAAGTTTTGCTTTTTTAACTTTCACCGTATCTTTTAATACATTCTCGATAAAATCTCCGCTTTCGCCGTATAAGACTACTTTTATGTCAGAATTTTCCAGTCTGTTTTTGAGAATTTCAAAAGTATGTTGTTTATTTCTTCCGCCTAAAATCAATATTGTCTTTTCATTGTATGAGTCCAATGCTTTTATAACCGCATCAGGACTTGATGACTTAGAATCATTAACAACCATTAATCCATTCTTATCCAGTACTTTTTCCTGCCGGTAATGCAGAGGTTTAAAAGTATTGATCGCATTGGCTATTTTTATAAGCCTTCCTTTTAAAAACATTACAGCAGATAACGAAAACAACACATTGATTATATTATGTTTTAAGCCAAGATAACTTTTATCAATTGCGGCATCAATATTCCAGTCGCCTTCAATTTTTCCTTCATTAAGCCTTAGCGTCAATTCTCCTTCGGTAAAAGTATCATGAACCACTGTAAGGTTTTTATGTCTTTTTAAATCAGGATAATTCTTAATAATTGAATGATATATAATCCAATGAGAGTTTTTGGAATTCATATTATAGAGATTAAGTTTTGCATGCACATAATCTTCCATGGAATCGTATCTGTTTAAATGGTTTTCTGTTATATCAAGGCATATTGAAACTTCAGGAGATATATTTTCAAGATGTTCCAGCTGAAAAGAAGACAATTCAACCACCTTTACGGCCTTACTGTATTTTTCGTCACTCACTATGGCCGATAACGGAATGCCGTAATTACCGCAGGCAATTGCGTCGATTTTTTCATTTCTCAGGAAATGTTCAATTAATGCACAGGTTGTGGATTTCCCGTTCGTCCCTGTCACAGCCACAGATAAGCCTTTAAGCCAGCGCCATGCAAACTGAATCTCTGAAATTACGTGAAAATTTTTTAATATCCCGAATTTAGGATTACGCAGATCAACACCGGGACTGGTTATGACCGTAACTTCATTGTTTGCTTTTAAATATTCAAAAGAATTCTCCCACTTAATTTCAAGTTTATCAATAATCTGCTGTTTTTCATCAGATAGTTTATCTTTGGGAATGTCATCATACAGACATACTTCATACCCTTTGGCTTTTGCCAGTTTAGCGGCTTCAAGGCCTGAATTACCGGCACCAATTATAAAAACACTTTTTTTCATTTTTCAATTACCTCAATTTTAACGAACTCAGTCCGAGTATTGCGAAAATAATTGCCAGTATCCACAATCTTACGGTTATGGTCGGCTCCTTCCACCCCATGAATTCAAGGTGATGATGAAATGGGGCGCACAAAAATATTCTTTTCTTTCTAAGTTTAAACGAACCCACCTGCAAAATTACAGACAAGGCTTCAATTACAAAAACACCTCCGATTATAAAAAGATAAATCTCTTTTTTAATAAGAACCGCCACAATCCCCAAGGCCCCACCTATGCCTAAAGCTCCGGTATCCCCCATAAAAACTTTTGCAGGATGAGCATTATACCATAGGAAACCAAGTCCTGCTCCGCTCATCGCTGCGCAAAACACTGATAATTCCGCACTTTCTCTTATGTATTCAAGATAAAGATAATCGCAGAACACTTTATTTCCAACCACATAACACATTATGGTAAATGCCAGCGAAGCAACTATTGTGCAGCCTATTGCAAGTCCATCCAAACCATCAGTTAAATTAACGGCATTGGAAGTTCCGGTTATTACAAAAACGATAAACAAAAGATAAAACCACTCGGAATTATGTATTATAGTTCCTTTAAGAAAAGGAAGAAAAATTTCAGATGCAAACGCAGTAATTTCAGAGAAATGAAGCAAATAAACTCCCAAAACAAGTGCAAGGAAAGCCTGACTTAAAAATTTCTGTCCGGCAGTAAGCCCTTTTGATCGCTTCTTTTTAATCTTAATATAGTCATCGGCAAACCCTATCAGGGTAAACAATATAATTCCGGTAACAGCTATTACAATATATGGAAGATTTATATCAGCCCAAAACAATGTGGAAAGCACTACGGAAAACGTAAACATTACCCCACCCATAGTTGGCGTACCCTGTTTACCTTTATGCAGTTCATGAAGTCTGACACTTTCATCTTTGCGCACTTCCTGACCAAATTTAAATTCCTGCAATTTTTTTATGACCCAAGGTCCTATTATCAAAGAAATCAACATGGAAGTGAGGGCTGCCATACCCACCCTGAAGGTAATATATTTAAAAACATTTAAAAAACTTGCATATTTTATAAAAGGAAGCAAAATATACTGATACATCTTAACCCATTCTTTCTTCTGTAAGTTTTTTTTCTATTGATTCCAATCCATTGGCTCTGGAACCCTTTAAAAGAACTATATCATTATTTTTCAGCCGTTTAGAAATCTGCAAATATAATTCGTCTTTATCTGAGAAATAGCATGCATATTTATTTGGTTTATTTTTTAACATATCCACCAGGAATCTCGTGTTCTCACCGATTCCATATACTTCATCAACGGAAGAGCTATCAATTTCGTGAGCTAATTCTTCGTGATATTTCTTTGATAACCCCCCCAATTCCTTCATTTCGCCAACTACCATTATTTTCCTGCCATTGCATGGAATCAAATCAAAAGTTTTAATGGCCGCACTGAAAGATGAGGGATTGGCATTGTATGCATCATTTATAATTTTTAAGCCGTCTTTTAAAACTTTCAGCTCCATTCGCATGGAAGGCGTTTTCATTGATGAAATACCAGATTCGATATCCTTGAGACTGATTTTTAAAAAGCTTGCACAGGCACATACCGCAGCAATATTTTCTGCATTATGAGTGCCAAGTCCCGGATATGAAATTTTTGTATTAACCCCGTCGATGATGATATTTACTTCAACCCCTTTTGAATTTTGCGCAAAAGCCTCGTATCTGCAATAAGCTGATTTATCGCTTCCAAACTCATAAATCCGCCCCCTAAGATCATTGTAATGTTTAAAAATTCCTTTTAAATTTGAATTCAATAAAAGAAGCCCGTCTTTCTTCAAATCTTTTCCCATTTCTGATTTTGCTTCAACCAGTTCTTCAAAATTCTTAAAATTACCAATGTGGGCACAGGAAATATTAAGTATTATTCCGATATCGGGTTTTGCTATTTGCATAAGTTCGTGTATTTCACCAATATGGTTCATACCCATTTCAACCACAACAAATTCGGTATGTTCATTCATCTCAAGCAGTGTTAACGGAACCCCTATGTGATTATTAAAAGATTTTTTTGAAATAACAGTCTTGTGACTTTTTGATAAAACAGAACCCAGCATTTCTTTTGTTGTGGTTTTACCGTTGCTTCCTGTTATGGCTATTACTTTGGGATTAAACTTTCTTCTTACATACCCGGATAACCATTGCAGAGCCCTAAGCGTGTCTTTAACCTGTACGGCAAAATTTTTATTTGTTTTTATTCTATTAAAAGTTTCACCTGAAATTTCTTTGGAATAAAAAAATCCTTTTGCCCCTTTTGCTAAAGAATCGTTAATGTAATCATGTCCGTCATGATTAGAACCTAATATGGGACAGTAGAAATCACCATTTGAAATATTTCTGGAATCAATTGAAACCTTATTTAGGACAAAATTGTCCTCACCGTGAATTTCAATTAATTCACTTCCCAGGGCTTCTTTGATTTCTTTAATATTAATTTTCAATTTTGCCTCATTTACTGTTTCTTATTTTAATTGCTTCGGTTGCTGCTTCAATATCGCTGAAATGATTTCTTATTCCGTTTATTTCCTGATAATTTTCATGTCCTTTTCCGGCAATTACAACAACATCCCCTTTTTGTGCTTCGGAAATAGCGCTAAAAATTGCTTCTCTTCTGTCTGCTTCGCATCTCAATTTCGGATTGTTCTTAATATTTACTTTTATATCTTCAATAATGCTTAAGGGATTTTCAAATCGGGGATTATCTGAAGTAACTATCACCCTGTCCGCGATCTCACATGCAGCCATACCCATAAGAGGTCTTTTAGACTTATC
>AMFJ01025458.1_pt1 | contig 11604 bp, 14 predicted proteins | sample 427208 | NCBI WGS metagenome assembly AMFJ01 (sample SAMN02954298, study PRJNA114691) | groundwater metagenome | biome: aquatic; feature: subsurface aquifer; material: sediment; isolation source: subsurface aquifer sediment | place: USA: Rifle, CO | collected 2008-08
GAATTATGTGTCTATACCTTAGACCCTGGGCTAAATGGGTCTTAGGCCGTTGGCCTAAAAGCACGAAATTTTGCACGATCAATCTGACAGTTAGCGTTAGATCAAGTTTAGATTTTTACAATTTTTTTAGGAAGTAAAGAGCACTAAACATGATTTAGCGCTCTTATGGGTTAGATTATTTTCTATTAACAACTTGCTTATCATGGCTAGCATTATTAGCTTCTTTTTTAGCAGCTGGCTGACTATTAACACCAATAAACGTAGATAGTTTTTGTTGCTGACTAGAAAATGAAGCAGCGGCAGCAGATTGATTGTTTAAAACAGCAAGCTCAACCTCTGAAGAAGAATTGCCATTATTCTTTCCTAAAGCAGCCGTTATATTGTTGTTGCTATTAGTTTTTTCCGGCGCCACATCCAATCTTTGTGCATTTTGTGGCGCATTATCGCTATCATTTCCTTCTACTTCGATTTCTTCTAACGGGTTTCCGAGAGCCGCTTCTCTTCGACGTGCGGCTCTATCAGCTCGAACCTCGAGAAAGGCGCCTATTGTCGATCCTATACCAGAACCAAGTAGTACGCAGCCTATTAACCCAATGATACCAGGGTCACCAGGAATGAGTATTGCAACTATTAACCCAATAAGAATACCTAGTGCTGCGCCTACTCGTGTGTTCGTCGTCCTCGGTTCTCGCGGCGGGGCGGCGGGTAACAGTTGTTCTTGTGCTTCTTGACGATCTTGCATATCTAATATCCTCGATTTTTTATAGAGGCCATATCATAGCAGCCAGAAAATAAATGATCAATTTATAATCATATTTATTTTTATTGAGTAATATATTGATTATCAATGATCAAGCAATGATTGGGATTTTGTGTGATACCCACGAAGATGTGGTTTCAATAAAACTTAACGCATCCACTTTTGCGCAGCGCGCAAAATCAGCGGGCGCTATAAATCCCAGCGGATTATAATCAATTGTAATGCCCACTGATTTAAAGCAAACGTAAGCATATTCAGAACAAATAAATTCGCGTTTGGGCATCTCTTCTACAGTATCAGAAAGACCCAGTGTGTGTTTGCTAATTCGTGCAGCGATGCGGATAATTTCTTCGGTATGATAAGGATAACCTAACAAATCTGTTGCAGTTTTTGAAAGATTAATCATATTTTCTGGTTTTAAATCACGATGACGCGCGAGCATCAAACGGCCCTCATAACCTTTGCCCGTCGCATTATAGTCAAATACATAACTGCTTAAAGGGACGGCGCGCACGCCAATACTCTCGACACTTTCAAGCACGAAAATACGATCTATCAAATCCAGCCGCAAGATAAATGCAACATGGCTCCAAGGACTTTTGGTTGCTTGTTTAATCAGGTTAGAAAAAACTGCATTGCCAGAACAAAGTAAAATATCGCCCGATTGAATTTCATTGCGAATTTGTTCGTAGCGTTTAACGGGTAAGTTTGGAAAATCATCCATGACTATTATCTCTAAAATTTTATAGGGCTTTTAATTCCTGCAATGTGCGATAAGTTAATTGTAAATCTTCAAATGCTTTATTTTTATCACGCGGGTTACGTAAAAGATAGGCAGGATGATAAGTAATAATGAGCGGCGTATTGAATTGTCCGTAGTAATGGATTTTTTTACGCAGTGTACTAAGCGATGTTTTAGTATTCAGCAAAAAATGTGCGGCGATACGGCCAACCGCTAGCAAAAGTGTGGGTTGAATCAACGCAATTTGTTGGGTTAAAAAAGGCGTGCAAAGATTCACTTCATTAGGGGACGGGTCACGGTTATTCGGCGGGCGGCATTTTAAAATATTCGCGATGTAAACAGAGCTTCGATCAAAGTGAATGGTGGATAGCATCGCATCCAATAATTGCCCCGCGCGTCCCACGAAAGGCTCACCTTTTTGATCTTCATAAAAGCCGGGCGCTTCACCAATCACCATTAATTTGGCATGACGATTACCCACCCCAAAAACCGTTTGGGTACGTGTTTTATCTAAACCGCAAGCAGTGCACGCTTTGACTGCTTTTTGCAGATCCTCCCAATCAAAGGTTTTTGGCTTTAATTGCCAGGGAGTGATCCCCATTTCTTCTAAATAATGAAACTGTGTTTTATCCATGGTTTTTATCGTTATGAAAGCAATTATCAAGTTTGGCATTATAGCTTATAATAGGGATCTTATAGAACGAGAGTTTATATGAAAAATACGGTTGTTTATCCGGGTACTTTTGATCCTATTACCTTTGGCCATATCGACTTGGTTGGCCGTGCTTCGCGTATCTTTCCGCGAGTGATTGTGGCAATTGCAGTGAACGCCAGTAAAAAACCATTTTTTTCCGTGGAAGAACGTGTGGAATTAGCGCGCGCTGTGCTGTTGCCGCATAACAATGTCGAAGTACATGGCTTTGATTCTTTATTGATGAATTTTATGAATCAACATGATGCCAATATTATTTTACGGGGTTTACGCGCGGTATCTGATTTTGACTATGAATTTCAATTAGCGGGCATGAACCGCCAATTAGATCCGCGCATTGAAAGTCTATTTTTAATGCCTGCAGAAAGTTATACGTATATTTCTTCCAGTTTCGTGCGAGAAATAGCGCAATTGGGGGGCGATGTCACGCAATTTGTGCCTGATGTTGTCGTCAAGGCTTTACATAAAAAAATACACGGATAATTTATGGCCTTAATGATTACCGATGAGTGCATTAATTGTGATGTGTGCGCACCTGTTTGCCCAAACAATGCAATCTATCAAGGCGAATTGATTTTTGAAATTGATCCGCTACGCTGCACAGAATGTGTGGGTCATTTTGACAAGCCACAATGTGTGTCAGTTTGTCCGATCGATTGTATTCCGCTCGATCCCCATCATGTTGAAACCAAAGAAGCGTTATTAGAAAAATATCAGCGATTGATTAAAGAAATTTAATCACTCATGTATTATTAATCACACTAGACAATGACTACCTATATTTGATAACTTTAATCAAGTTGGATGCTAGCTTAATTATTATGATAAAGAGTATTTTTTGATAAATTGGACAAAATACGTTGAAAGTTTTCTTTCCGTTGTCGAAGCTAAGAGCTTTGTTAAAGCTTCTCGTTTAATGCACTCCACTTCCTCGGCCCTGAGTAAACATATCAGCTCACTCGAGCAAGAGTTAGACACTAAATTATTACAGCGCACCACTCGCCAAATAAAATTAACTGATGCGGGGCTTCTTCTCTATACACGCTGCAAAAATTTACACAAGGAATGGGACGATATTAAACGCGAAGTTATGCAACAAACCAATGAACTGCATGGATTGATTCGTATCGGTTCTAGGACGAGTAATCAATACATTGTCTTAATGATTATTCAATTTTTAAAACAATATCCCCAGATGTCTGTTGATCTAACACTAACAAATCGCCGCGTAGATCTTGCTGAAGAAAATATTGATATATTTATTAGCCATGATAACTTTTTTTATAATCCAACCTCATTAGAAACACAATTGCTACGCAGCACTTTTAGGCACGTTATCGGTGCGCCTCGTTATTTTCGTTATTTAGGAGAACCTCAAACACCTAAAGAACTCGCTTTGCATAACTGTTTGGTAAAGACAACTAACGATAGCCCTAATGTTTGGGAGCTCAATGGAAAAAATTATATCGTCAAAGGAAATTTTAGTGGTGATCATATCAATTCATTAATTTTGGCGGCTGTTAATAGCCTCGGATTAATATGGGTGCCTCCTTTACTGGTCGTTCATGAGCTGCGAAAAAAACAATTAAAAATTGTTTTACCAGAATATCATTCATCAGCAGTAAAAACATTTGCTTATTATCAAAAACACCGATTCATCCCACAGAAAATCCATGTTTTTCTACAATTTCTTACCCAGCAGTTTTCTGTCAAATAAATAATTGTTTTAATTCTTTCTATAATGGAAAGAATAACCTGAAAAAATAATATATTATCAAATATTAAAAACTAGTTCATAATAGTACTTATCACTCATTTTAAGAAATATGAATATGAAATTGCCTTACTACGAATGGGACGCAGAATGCTATCAACAGCATGCCAAGACTCCCGAGCAAGCAACTCTGGCGGAGCTTGAACATTACTCCATTGAAAACCACTGGCATATTTTGGACTTGGGCTGCGGAGACGGTAGAATAACCGCAACACTTGCGGAAAAAGCATCTCAGGGAAAAATAGTGGGTATCGATCGCTCCGCCAATATGATCGCTTACGCTCGTTTATATCATCGCGATATATCTCAACTGGATTTCCAAGTGATGGAGATGAAAGAATTAAATAGTCATGATCAGTTTGATTTTGTTTTATCTTCGTGGGCTTTCCATCACCTACCGAAATTAGAAAAAAAAGAAGTACTCAAAAGAATATTCATTGCCTTAACACCTGGAGGGAATCTTTTAATAACTGTTCCAAAACATTCGGTTTTCAATCATTTAATTGATCAATTTATCAAAACATCCACCTGGAATTCCTATTTTGATAAATTTCAAGATGAAAGATCTTTTTTGGCCGCACAAGAATATAAAGATATTCTTGTTAAACTTGGATACGTAAATATTATTATAGAGGAAAAAATAGCTAAATCAGTTTTTAAAAATACTAACGAATTAATGCTTTCTATACAATCCTGGCTTCCTCAATTCCGTTATCTTCGTCAAGTCATCGGTATTCCTATCCAAAAACAACATGAATTCTTAGACGCTATTGCTAATCTTAGATTAAAAATGAACCCTATTGATCAAACAAATAATTTCATCGTAGTAGAAACGCCCTATCTTTCCATTCGAGCTAGGAAAAATAATTAACATGCCACAATATTCTAAATCTAAATATAAAATTGTTGCAGCAGCGGCTTTTGGCGGTGCATTAGAAATCTATGATTTAGTGATATACGCATTACTAGCACCGGTTATCGGACAAATATTTTTTCCTGCTGAAAATGCATGGACTTCTACTCTTATCATTTTTAGCGTATTAGCGATGGGCTTTCTTTTAAGACCGCTAGGTGGAATGATTTACAGTCATTATGGCGATCGATATGGGCGAAAGCCGGCGCTGATTTATTCTATTTTAATTATGTCAATAGCGACTTGTTTAATAGGGCTACTACCTAGTTACAATAGCGTAGGTATATTATCTCCCCTGTTATTAATTTCGCTACGAATGATACAAAGTATTTCATTTGGCGGTGACTTACCGGGCGCTATTACATTTATTGCAGAACATGCGCCTGCTCAATCGAGAGGATTAAATACCAGCTGGGTATTATGTGGTATGAACTTAGGCAGTGTACTCTGCGCTGTTATTGCTTCCGCATTGATTGGATTGTTAAGTCATAACCAACTTCTTTCTTGGGGATGGCGGTTACCATTTTTATTCGGTATTTTTTTAGGCGGTGTTGGCATTTATTTGCGACAATGTGCTGATGAGCCTCCCATTTTTAAAATACTTAAAAATTCTTTAGCCATCGTAAAATCACCAGTAGGATATATGCTAAAAAAATATATTAAAACAGTCATCATTGCAGTTATTATTACATGGATGATTGCCTCAGTGATCGGCACTTTATCTATTTTCATGCCGACTTATCTGGTTAGGGTCATACATTTATCCTTATCAAAATCAATACTTATCTATGCAATTTATTCATTAGGATTTTCTTTACTGATTCCTTTGGTGGGATTTTTATCGGATAAAATCGGTCGAAAACGCATTTTAATAGCAGCCACTTTTTTCGTCATCCTGTTCACTTACCCGCTCTATCTTCTATTAAATAAGAGTCATTTTATTATCGTGGCTCTTTTTTGTTTTGCAATGATCCAAGCGGGTATGATGGGTGCTCTGCCTAGCCTGTTAGCCGAACTTTTTCCAACAGCAGTGCGATACAGCGGTGTCGCGATGGTTTTTAACCTTGGTTATTCTATTGGAATCGGCCTTGCTCCTGTCATGGCAGCGTTGCTTTTACGGATCACTTCAAACGTTGCTTCTCCAGGTTTTTACATGATATTTTGCAGTGTTATTGGTCTACTGGCTATTTTGTGTCTTAAAGAAAATAGGGTATTAAAATGAAAAGTTTGTTTTTCTTATTTACAGTTGCGTTACTGGTAAAAATTTTATTGTTATTTTTTTTATTCTTATGGTTATTAAAAATTAAAAAATATTCATTGGCTGATATTAAACAATGCATAAAATATATGTGGCATACGTTCAAATCAAAAAACGATACTGTAAATAAATCATTTTGAGAGTCCATTACAATGGAATACTTCATCATACCAATCATTGCTTGCTGCGCTTCTTTGCTTACATTTTTTTCTGGATTTGGGCTCGGTACATTATTGTTACCTGTTGTTGCTTTATTCTTTCCGCTACCTGTGGCCGTGATAATGACAGCATGTGTTCACTTGTTAAGTAATTTTTTCAAACTTATTTTAATTGGAAAACATGCTGACAAAAAAATTGTCTGGCGTTTTGGTATCCCTGCTTTAATAGGTTCTGTTATGGGTGCTTTTTCACTTATTTTCTTATTACATATTCCAACGATAGCCACTTATCACTTATGGGGGCATCTTTATTCAATACAGATTTTAAATATCGTTATTGGTGTACTGTTAATCGTTTTTACAACACTAGAAGCAAAAAAAGAAAAAATTACCTTTGCACCCCCCAAACACCATGCTTTGTTGATCGGCGGCTTATTAAGCGGATTTTTTGGAGGACTTTCAGGATTTCAGGGTGCGTTACGAAGTTTATTTTTAATAAAATATACCTTAACTAAAGAGGCTTTTGTTGCAACAGGCATTGCCATTGCTTGTATGGTAGATATTGCAAGAATCCCTACCTATGGTTTTTCCTTACCATTGATCACGTTGGAAAATAACATAACGCTATTTAGCGTTACTGTATTAGCTGCATTTGTAGGCGCTTATTTAGGTAATATTTTCTTGAAAAGAATACCTATTCATTTTATAAAAACAGTGATGAGTGCATTGATATACATTATTTCAGTTGGCTTAATAATTGGAATAGTCTAAATGTAAGTAGATGCGTAAGGTGAGTTAGTCAGCTATAACAAGCCCCATACTTTAGGATCTTCGGTCCCAATTCGAAATAATGAAAAACCGCGTAAATGATATTTTTTAATGAGCGCTAATTTTGCTTTGAACGAATCTTTATCCTCCAGAAAAATATATTCATTTAACCAATTATTTTCATACATCGCGTAATGCACTTGATCGAGTTGATTCCATTGAAGCGTTGCATCGTGTTTCTTGATAAGATGACTCGCCGTTTGATAGGGAATAGCATCGTTTTGGATCGTAATTTTTTTGTCGGTACCTTTTCCGGTATACCAAAATCCCGAATAAGTTGGAATGCCGAGTGAAATTTTTTCTGCGGGTATGGATTGCAGTGTATTCTGGATGACAGCTTCAACCCAAGGAACACTCGCAACAGGCCCGGGTGTTACGCGGCCAAGATGTTGATCATATGCCATCAGCGTCACAAAATCAGCAATGTTTCCTAATGTTTTTAAATCATAAGCGCCACCAAAATTTTCATACATTCTTTTTTGATAAGAAGATGCAAAAGGGCCATCACTCACCAAAGGCGGAATTGTAAAACTAATGAAAAATCCATGGGCATGAAATAATTGTGCTGCCGTTTTATAAAATGTGGTGAGTGTATTTTTATCTTTTAATTCTGCCATTTCAAAATCAAATTGCACACCATACAAATGATTTTTTTCACATAACTTAAGAAGGGCAAAAAGCGCTTTTTTTTGTGCGGCAGGATGCGCCAAAAAAACGTGGCCTTTATCTTCATCAAAAGAAGAATTGGTGACCATCGCCATTAGATGAATGGAATTTTTCTCGGTAAAATCAAGAATAGCAGGCTCAATAAATCCAGTAACGACACCTTTTTTGTCGAAGTGATAAGCTTGTGTAATTAATAGATCAATGAATTGAGTGTGCGCTGAAAGTGTTTGTAACCATTCAGCCGTTTTTTTCTGATCGTTACTGTGCAGAAGATAAAATATTTTTTCAATTGAAAAGCTGGATGATGAATAAATAAATAAAAAAAAGATAGCTGCTATTTTATAAATAAATTTCATAAACTGCCATGTAGTAAAATTCCAGAAAGTATAGTATACATAATTTTCCTATAAAATATTCAAGGTGATTTCATGGACGCACTGTTACCCCAATGTATAGGCGAATTCGTCGGTACTGCTATGCTGATTTTACTAGGCGATGGAGTTGTTGCGAATGTTTTGTTGAAAGATTCAAAAGGCCATCAAGCAGGTTGGATCAGTATTACCACCGGATGGTTTGTTGCAGTGGTCATCGGCGTATTTGTTGCGCAATCAGCCGGTTCACCCAATGCAGATATTAATCCTGCAATTAGTCTTGCTCGATATGCAAGCCATATTTATAGTTTGACGCAAACATTAGCTTTTATGGCAGCCCAGTTATCGGGCGCATTTCTTGGTGCCATTCTGGTTTGGCTTGCGTATTTACCTCATTGGAAGCTCACAAAAGAAAAAGATTTGAAACTCATGGTCTTTAGCACAAAACCCGCTATCCGTTCTTATCCTAGCAATTTATTAACTGAAATTATCGGTACGGGTGTCTTAGTTCTTGGTGTTGCCGCGATTTTTGGTAAAGCGACGGTGACAGGGCCTGCGAGCGGTTTGGGACCTTATTTGGTAGGCGTGTTGGTTTGGGGAATCGGATTATCGTTGGGCGGCCCGACCGGATATGCCATTAATCCTGCGCGTGATTTGGGCCCTCGGTTAGCGCATGCGTTTTTACCGATTTCTGGAAAGGGAAATTCTGATTGGGCTTATGCATGGGTGCCCATCGCAGGCCCTTTTATCGGCAGTATTATTGCCGTTTGGCTTTGGCAGTGGGTGCATTAACGTGAATTTTGCTTCAAATATTTTTCCAATCCAATGACTTTAATGATTGTTGTTAAATGATAGTGACTGTTTCCGGGGTAAATAACAGTTAATTGATCTAATTTTAAGATATCTTGTGCGAGCTGCATAGATGGAGTTAATTTTGGTGCGTCAGAATATTTAAATTCGAATCCTAGACGTTTTCCGTTTTTTATAATTAACAAATCCAGTTCACCTTGATTATGTATGCCCCAAAAATAGCATTCTTCCGGCGCAGCATGATGAGCCCGGATAATTTCTTCTAATGCAAAACCTTCCCACGAAGCGCCTAATTTGGGATGATTTTGCAACGTATGCAGATCGTGAATTCCTAATAAACTATGAAAAATACCACTATCTCGAAAATAAATTTTAGGGGATTTAATTTGTCTTTTATCAATATTTTCAATCCACGGGGGAAGTTCCCGTATCATGAATGTTCCTGTTAAAATATCCAAATAATGTCGAGCAGTTGTGTGAGCAATACCTAGAGATGCACCGATTTCTGAGGCATTAAATAGGTTGCCATGGTAGTGAGCGAGCATCATCCAAAAACGGCGCAATGTACGAGCTGGAATCTGTATTCCAAGATTAGGAATATCCTGTTCTAAAAAAGTAGTAATGTAGGCTGCACGCCAATCATTGCTGTTTTGGTCTTTTTTGGCGAGGTACGAATTGGGAAAACCGCCGCGAAACCAAAGTTTATTTATGTTACCAACTTCGGAATAAGAAAATGGTGTAACCTCAATATAGCGAATTCGTCCCGCTAATGTTTCCGACGATTGCTTAATTAAATCACGGGAAGCGCTCCCTAAAATTAAAAATTTGCGCTTTTTGTGTTGATCAACTAAAACACGTAGTAATGGAAACAATTCTGGCTGTCGTTGTATTTCATCTATGACAATAAAACCTAATAAATTTTCAAGCGCGAGCTTAGGAGCATCTAGTTTTGCCAAATGATCAGGGTCTTCTAAGTCAAAGTGATGTATCTTAGAACGGGATTTATTGAGAGAGGCAAATTGTTTAACCAACGTCGTTTTGCCGCATTGCCGGGGACCTAATAAGGCAATAACAGAATGAACGTTTAATGCTTTCTGTAATTGATTAATAAAATATTTTCGCTTGATGATGGGCATATATAATAGACCATGAAAATTGAGTGGTTGACGCTCAATTTTCATTGTATCCTTTTTATTGCTTTTTGTAAATCAACCACGAATTTAAAGCGGCCAAGTCTTCTGCACTCAAGGTGCCGGCTGCTTGTTTTAAAGCGAGCAAATTATTCACGTAAGCATAGCGGTCTGTTGCATATTGCTGCTGTGCTTGGTACACCTGCTCTTGTTGGTTTAATACATTCACTAAAATTTCTGTTCCCACTTTATATCCTGCTTCCATACCATCAAGCGAACTGATATTCGATTTGATCGATTGCCTATCGGCTTCAACTTTGCTGATACCAGCGACTACATTTAAATAACTTTGGCGAGTTTGAGTGAGCGTGCTGCGCAATTGAAATTCAAGCTGCTGTAAAGCAACTTCATAATTATATTTTGCTTGATCTGTTTCCGCGATCACTAAACCGCCTTGAACCAGCGGAATGTTTAAGTTTAATGTCGCAGATGCAGTATGCGTTTGGCTTGATCCGCTAGTCAAATAAACATTGTTCCGGCCCGATGCGCGATAATAATCATCTTCATAAGAACCTTGCACGCTTAACGTCGGTAAATGTCCGCCAAATTGTTGTTTAATGATATCGCGGTAAGAATTTGCAGAATATTGCGCTGCTTTGATGGACCAATTTTGTTTGCCGGCTGTAGTCACCCATTCTTCCATGTTAGCAGGCGTTGGTGTAATCAACGGAAAATCATCGCGTAAAGTAGCCAAAGAAGGATAGAAGACACCCGTGATTGCGCGTAAATTTTCTTTGTCTGTTTCAAGCGTTGCTTCGGCTGCAATATAATTGGCAACTGCTGTTTCATAAGAGGCCCGCGCGGTATAAACATTGGTTTTGGTTTTTAAGCCGACACGATATTGTTGAGTGATTTGATCTAATTGTTTTTCATAGGCGGTGCGTGTTGAGCGAATATAAATTAAATTTTCCTGATCTTTAAGCACATTAAAATAAGCAGAAGCCACACGGATCATCAAATTTTGGGTGGCGGCACTTAGTGTAGCATCTGCACCAGTGGCAAGTTGTCTTGCACTTGCAAGCCCTGCAAATTGGCTAAAATTAAAAACCGTCTGAGATAAATTGAGCGTGACATTATAACCGCGCTGAGTGGTTGACACATTTCCTGACGCAGGGCCCGATGATAGTATGCGGGTGACATTCGGTGCCTGAGCGACAATAGATGCGCTCGGTAATAAATTCGATAAACTAATGGGAACGCCTTCTCTTGTCGAGAGTCTTTGTGAAACAGCTTGTTGATAGGTGGGATCACTGACCAGCGCCTCATGAAAAACTTGCATTAAATCAGCAGCATTTGCCGATACAGAAATGCAAAAAATCAAAACAGCGGCTATATATTTTTTTTTCATTTTAAAATACTACTCATTACTGTAAAGGTTACGTAATTCCAACCTCCCTACGTACCGCGCTTTATGCGCGGTAC
>AMFJ01000207.1_pt1 | contig 11602 bp, 11 predicted proteins | sample 427208 | NCBI WGS metagenome assembly AMFJ01 (sample SAMN02954298, study PRJNA114691) | groundwater metagenome | biome: aquatic; feature: subsurface aquifer; material: sediment; isolation source: subsurface aquifer sediment | place: USA: Rifle, CO | collected 2008-08
TGTTTATTTTTTGCTCATTTCTACTCGAATCTGAGAGCGTCTATTGGTTTTAGATTAGATGCCTTTGAAGCTGGAAGTATTCAGAAGACAATTCAGATTAAGACTACCGACCCGAAAGCCATTATTATAGAATTTACCGATATGACCGCTGTTATGTATTTATTCAGCAAAAATACTACAAGGTAGCTCAGTCAGATTCATATTAATCAGGCTATGATGCTTATGAATAGCGCCTCTATCAGAAATTGTGTCAATATGTCGCTTTTCATCGCTCATAAGGCTTTTCTGATACCTATCTCTCTTGTCCTCTCTGTTACGGAAACGAGCATGATATTCATGACTCAGATTCATCATACGATCAGTGAAATAGCAGCGATTCAAGCCAAAAACAGAGTCAAAGCTCATGTCACCTGTTGGACCGATGATAATATTTCGCTTAGAGAATTTATAGTATAGGGCTCTTTTGTCGTATCTGTTATCTTTAGATAGGCATTCAGCTCAGATTCAATGAAAGTCTTCATGAATTCTATATTATTCGGATCATCGACTTCAATATCCATGGTCGAATAAAAATGCGTTCATAGGACTTTTGACATCACCGTTGTCATGGGCGCATAAACTCTTCTATTTGAAGCTGAATTATCAGACAGAACTCATACGACCACGTAAATGCTTTTTTCAAGCTTTACTTCTTTGCCGATCGGATCATCTGATCAAAAGGCATCCTGTGCGACTTGATGCCCAAGCACCAATACACGGTTTCAATCGACTACATCTTGATCAGTTATAAAATTGCCGTTTGCTATCGTCAGATTCTTGATTGTCTGGTAGCTCGGCCCGACTCAGGCGATATTAGCACGAGTGTTATATGTATTGTATATCAGCTGCTTACTCGCTGCAGCACTCGGAGCAACATCTTTAACTCAAACTATATTCTTGACATAATCTACAAGCTGGGCATCCATAAAGCTTTCTGAGCTGACTGCGCTCGTGGCTCATCATACCCTTCATGCATTAGATGATCAAGCGCTTATTGTCACTAGGTTTGCTCAGAGGCTATTGAACCTGTCAACTACCGTCTTTGTGGTTCATTGTCATAACGCCATTAGAATTATAATCGAAGAAACCCCTATGATAATTCAGAGCATGCTCAAGGCTGACCTCAGTTTATTAGTTATTATAGAGCTTAATGCTCATATTATATGTTCTTGCAATATCATATTTCCAGATTAAATTTCACTGATGATTTCCCCGTCCTTAAGATGTATATGCTTTCTCGCATATTTATCTATATCAGGTTCATGCGTAATTATAACAATAGTCTTTCATTCCTTATTCAATTGTGCTAGGAGTTCCATTACCTCTACTCAAGTATGGGAATCTAGTGCTCAGGTTGGCTCATCGGCTAAAATAAGCAATGGATTAGTAACAAGAGCCCTTGCTATAGAAACTCTTTGTTGTTGTCAGCCCGACATCTCGCTAGGCAGATTATTTATCTTTGATTCCAGTCATACTTTTTTGAGTGCCTCAAGTGCCCTCTCATAACGCTCTTTTGCTCCGACTCACTGATATATGAGAGGAACCATCACCTGTTTGATGGCCGATGTCTTAGGCAGGAGATTGTAGCTCTGAAAAACAAATCCGATATTTCATCTTCTTATCATCGCCTGATCATCATCTGTGAGGCTCGATACATCTGTCGAATTGAAAAAATATTTTCCGCTAGTCGGATTATCGAGCATTCAGATTATATTCATCATTGTTGATTTTCAGCTACCGGACTGCCCCATTATAGAGAGGAAGTCTCAATCAAAAACTTCCAGCGAAACCTTTTTAAGGACATCAAGCTGTTCATTTCCGAGATAATATGTCTTAACTATGTCTTCTATTTTTATTAAGGGTTTCATTGCTTGTTATTTACAATTAGGTCTTCTTTTCAGATTGTAGTTCGCTTATCCTCAGCCGCCTGGACGGAATCAGCTTCCTCAGCCCCCGGTATTGCCGCCTCATCTTCATCCTACGGGAATGATTGTTCATGGAGCAGAAGATCAAGTGGAGGTTGTAACAAAACGAAGCACCGTATCTCCCTCATTGACTCAGCTCACTATTTCAGAATTCAAAAGGTTGCTTATTCAAATCACTACCTCGGTTCTTGTTCAGGTTCATGTCTTTTTTTCAGAATCTTCGACTATTACAAATGCCTTATCCCTTCTTTTTTGAATGAAAGACGAAGGCAGAGTGAGAACTCATTTTTTGCTTTGCACCATTATGTTTATGGTTGCGGACATTCAACTGAATATTTGCAGATCTCATTTATCGAGCGTGATTTTCACGTTATATGTAGTTACTCAAGACGTCTGAGTAGGAGATGTATTCACCTCCTCGACTCTTCATTCAAGCGTCTTTGTCGGAAATGAATCGAATACTATCCTTGCAGTCTCTCAAATCTTTACCTTAACCACATCAAGCTGATCGATCGTAGCATTTAGCTGAACAAGATTCGGATTTTCAATATAGATATACTGCTGCTGGTTTGAAATTATGTTATCTCAAGCCTTGATGTCATTTTGATTTACAACTCAATCGAAAGGTGCCCGCAGCTCATATTTCGAAAGATTGGACTTGGAATTCATGAGTGCAAGTTCCTGGGAGGCGATAGAATTTTTCTGTAATGCTATCTCTTCCTTTGTCGGTCATCTCAACAAGAATTCATAATTGGCTTTGCTCAATGCGAGAGAGTTCTCAAGATTCTTAATTGAATCTTGCTGTTGCTTAATCTTATTGTCATAATCATTTCTTGTGAAGATCAGATTCTTAGTGGCGCTATCCAGATCATTCTGTGCGCTTGTTATAGCTAGGAGCTGATTATTCACTGATGATCTTTTTTGTGCGACATTCGATTGGCTCTGGCTGTTTTTGATGTCCTCAGGCGTAATTGTCGAAATCTCAAGAAGCGTACTCTGTATCTTGTCCATATTTGATTTCGACTGGCTTCAGACTTGAAGCATAGAATTATAGAATGAATCTATTTGGCTCTGGGATAGGCTTGCAGAGGATATGCTCGCTTGCGCCGCATTAGAGGCGTCCTTACCTAAAGTCTGCAATGATTCGAATGTTTTCAATATGGAATTCAATAAATCGGAAAGATTTACCTTGGTCAGGTTCTTTGGGTCTATAGAATTGAATTTTTGAGTGCTTGCCGCTAGCAGATTTGTTGAATCATTCCAGTCTTTGGTAGTCAATCATCTGTGCATGCTGTTTTTTGCAGACAGATAAATATCATAGTCGATTATATTATTCCTATATGTTCATGAAATTCAAAATATCTTATCGGCACTTGTGAGCATCGTCTGTGCATCGATAATATATTGCTTTGCATCCGTATATGCAGATTCAAATGTATTTGAGCTATTGATTCAAAAATTTGAGACATTCAAAGATTCTTGTTTGATCAGAGTATCAAGATCATTCTGTGCAACGGCCAGATCTGATCTCTTATTGGTCAAATCAGTCTTTTTTGCATCCAGCTGATTCTGAAGGTTGCTCAATTTATTTTCCTTGTCGGTGATGAGGCTTTGCAAAGAATCATTCGAGGAACTCAGGCTAAACTTTGTAGAGTCTATGTCGCTCTGGGCCTTAATGACATCCTTCTGCTCGGGTGGCTTTACCAGCTGATCAAGCTTGATCTTTGCATTTGAAAGACTGACCTCAGCCTGCCTTATGTTATTCTGGACGTCAGTCTTATCAAGCTCTGCCAAAAGTTGTCATTTTTTAATCGGATCTCATTCCTCGACATACACATTGGCTACGCTTCAGTTCTGACTGAAAACCAGCTTTTGCTGATTGACGACCTGAGAGGTTCATATCACCTGCACGCTATCTTCTATATCTCATTTTCTGACCTTAGCCTTAAGTGTGACGAATTCCTGTTTTACAGACTTAGGGAAAAAATAACTATAACCGTAATATCATACGATTGCAATTATGGTCAATATTATGATTTTCTTCAATGGGAACTTTTTTTTCATATCGGATATTTGAATAATAAACATTTTAATAGTAAATATAACCCCTGATTTGTAAAGGGTATATTTCATTTTATTTAACCTTTGTATGAATATATACGTCATATCTATGATTTTCTTTCAAAAAACTAAAAAAATAGTCGCCTTCTTGCCTATTTAAAGTTCTGTACAAAAAAAGGCATACGAATTTTTTTGAAAAGCTTTTTAGGCAATTTAAACATTAACTATATCTAATGATTAAATATTGAATCTTGTCAATTCATTATCAATTGATTTATATCAAAAAATAGATAAATTTAGTAAATTTCTTAAATTCCTCTCAAAATAATATGATAAAAATATAAAAAATAAGATTCTTTTAAGGAATTATTTATTTTTTAACTTTTAAGTTATGTTTCAACGCGCATTGCTTAATATTAAGGATAATTGGAAATCATGATTATCGGTTTCGATGATCACAATTCCACTTGCCATATCTGTTGCCGTGGCATCATGAGCAACCCCGATGCAAGGTCTTCTGACTTGAATCTGGTGATGAATTTTTGGTGCAATTTTCGCATCAAGCAAGCATAATGTTCTGTGACCTGCGAGTGCTTTTTCTTGAATTTTGCTTTCATTTTCACTTTTGCATTGAGTGGAATACCTGCCCTTCATAGCCATTATGGCTTGAGTCATGATTCTGCTTATGCATTTCTTAAGATTAACAAAGTATGTAACCCTTATACCTGCGGCAGCTCTGCACTGATTCATGTTTTGAGTATGAATAACCATTGCCGTATGACAATTCAATGCTGCGCTGTGACTTGAGCTGCCTAAGAGCGACAAGATATATTTTTCCTTTCTGCAGACTCTGATGAATGCAAATTCTGTAAATCTGAATGCCTTTGTGATGTTTCTGATTTGATTCTTATTCCTGTATATATCTAAATTAAAATATCCTAAATTTCCCGCTGTCATAATCCTATCCATTGCATGAATAATATGCTGATACCTCATAAAACTATGATATCTGCCTCATATTTGTGTATTGGGCGATAAATATGGGTGAGTATGATTTACTTTTTATCAGAATATTTTTTTGCCGCTGCATATCCATGATTTCGGTTCCTTTTATTCGATTATCCGAAAGATAATCGGGGTTTCTTTTGTTGTAGCGATTATTGCAATGATAGAAACTATTGTGACAGCGAAAATCGCACAAAAAATCACAAAGGAGAAGTTTTCGAAAGAAAAAGAGGTTATGGGTCTCGCATTATCGAATATTGCTTCTTGAATGTTCTGAGGCCTGCCCGCAGCATGAGCTCCTACGCGCACTTATCTGAACATAAATTCATGAGCGACAGGAAGGACTTCTGCGTTCATTGCCTGTTTCCTGGCCTTGATATTCTCTTTATTGTTCTTCAATAATTGATTTTTATATTTTCCTCTTCCGATAATAGCGGCTATCCTGATAAATATCGCAATAAAATTCATGGATTTCTGATTGATGAAAAGATTGTACGCATTACATCATTTTGCTTTATATATTGCAGTCATAACTGCATTTATCACAGTGGTGGAAGATCCTACATATTGAATCATCATCTGAACATCTATCTCAATAATGGCATATTTGAAAAAAATTACCAAGTGAGGCGCAAAGGTTTCGCTCTTCAGGAATGGTAAAATTCATGAGAAATTAAGCTTTTCCAAATACCTGAAAATTCAGCAGGATGGAGATATTGTTCTGCTGAAATTCTCCTGATGACTTAACTATCTTAATCAGGAAGCGCATGTAGAGCATCTTGAAAAAATCAATAAGCCTATCACATTGATACTTTCATTCAGCCATATGGCTGATATTGATGTTGATTGAGCTGAGACGATAGATGAAGTATTCCTTACGATGAAGAATAATTGAGTGGACTTATATTTCTCATGATTGCGATGATTTTTTCAAGATGTCATCTCAAAAACAAAAACTTACAAGATATTAGATTGAGAGAGGAAAATATTGAATTCCACATCAGAACTTTTAAACAAGCTGCTTTGAGATATTAATGATATCAAAGATAATGCGACCATTCCAATAGATTAATTTCAAGAATCTAGGTTATCTATTTCTAGTTCCATAAGAATTTTCAACCCAGTTCATTCAATATTTCAGAGAATTCCTTTATTTTTTCATCTCTGTCATTTCAGATATTATCTGAGCATATTAGTTCAGCACGCTCGAGCGCCTCCTCCAATTTCATCTTTCAGCCCGGTGCTATGCCTACAAGGCTCACTCTTGCATCGGTTTCATGTATTTCTCTGCTGACAAGTCATATCTTCTCCATAGGAAGAAGTATCCTTGTTATGCCCGAGGCTGTCAATCATATCTTGTTAGCGAGGTCTATCCTTCTCATCTTTCAGCCTTCTGATTCTGATAATCTGTGCAGAATAAGGAATTCTGTCAGCCCCAATCCTCATAACCCGGAATCGAATCTTCTCGATAGGATGGCATAGAATTTTGAAATGTTCAGAATAAAGTTAAGAGGTTGCGATACGGTTTTCATTTTCATTTAATTATTGATAAATACTTGATATGTGAAGTATATTTCAATTGGATCAAAAGTCAAACAATAATCATTTTTGTAAAATAATCTTCAATGGAAAGCCAAGACTATAATATAATTCAATATAATTGAAAGAAATTTCAGTTATCATCGTAGTAACTTATGAGGACCCTCAAAAGCTTTTAATTTTATTTATTAATATTTTATATATGGAAACCAAAAAAATTGCCTATATGGCATTATGAATGCTGGTTTGATGAATTCTAGTTGTCGGAGCTGGAACTTATGCAACCTCAGGCAGATCTATCTCGATGCACTGAATCGGATTCGGATGATGAAGAGGATGATTTGAAAGGACTGGATCAGGCTGAGAAGCTACTTTTGCTAAACTTGTCTCTAAGACAGTTGTAAATACGGCAAGCTGAGTTGAAGTCACTTTGACAACAACAGATTCATGAGCATTGGCTCATATACAGGCAATGTCAGAATTTATGTTGAATAAGAAGCCTTTAGATCAGACAAAAGTAACCCTAACTTCTGTAAAGCTTGATAACTGAGTTAAACTCACTATTGTTTGAAGCGATGCGGATACTATAAAGAAAATACAAGATGTTGCAGCGAATAGCAATTGATTGTTCCCGATGTGAGGTTGAAAGTGATTTAAACCATGAATGATGAAAGACGGAAAATGATTCGGCAAATCAGGTTCAGGCTCCTTTGGTCAAAGTGCTTTTGATAAGCTTGTCACAAAGACTATCGTAAATACTGCAAGCTGAGTGGAATCTACACTTACAACCACAGATTCCGGAGCACTTGCAAGACTTCAATCAATGGCAACTATGATGAATTCAAAGCCTCATCCAGATGCTGAGAAAATTACGATAACATCTGTAAAAATCGATAATGGAATCAAATTAACGATAACATGAAGTGATGCTGATACTATAAAGAAAATCCAAGAAAAAGCAGCTAGCGGAAAATGATTCTTCCCTATGTGAGAAGGAAAATGAATGATGAGAGGCGGAAAATGAGGATTCTGAGGTTGATTTGACTGAGGAATGATGAGAGGATGAAGATAGTAAAATTCATATTCAAAAAGAAACCTGGCATAATGCCAGGTTTCTTTTTGAATTTCCCTCCTTCAATATGCCCAAAAATTAAAAACTCCAAGAAAATATGGCAATAATTCACACAATTAATCTTGACATTTAGGTTAAATGGTATAACCTATCCCCCAGGTAATCTTCTATAGAGCTTAGGTTTTATAGTTGAGGAATAATCAATAATTGCATAATTAAATAATGATAGAACCGTACAGGTCGAAGTTGCTGACTAACATAAAAAAGACCAAATGACTTCTTGATACGATTCAGAAAATGGTCGAGCAAGACAGATATTGCATGGATATCGCGCAGCAGATCAATGCTGCATCCGGAATGATAAAAAGTTCATCGGATCTGATACTCGAGAATCATCTGAATTCTTGCGCAGCGCATAAACTTACATCCGACAACCAAAAAGAAAAAGAAGAATTCGTAGCTGAGCTAATGAAAGTATTCCATATTTCACAAAAGAAATAATGAAAAGGCTTATCGCATTTTTGACATCTATAGTATTCCTTATCATATCACAGGCCTGACTGATTCATGCAATGGATATGAAGGTTATGCATGATAATATGGCAATGCCAGCATCAAAGCTATTCACTCCGAAAGTGGATATTTTCTGCAGCAAAAGCCTTACGTCAAAGGAAGCATCTTGTTTTCAAGAAATCTCAGAATCAAAATGGATAACCAGCTGAGCGTACAAGATTTGGGAAGTGTTTCAGATATCTTTTATGGTGTTTTTTGCTGCATTTTCTCTTCTCGTTCTGATGCTCTCCAGAGCCGAATTGAGAATTTTCCCGATACTCTGACCGCCGAAGCATTCATATCTTTCATTAATCTGAATTATCAGAAACATCAATTAATAGAATAATCTTAATCCATAATTAAGGCATTTTTAGGATGTCTCTTTAAGATTTTTTATTAATCATCATTAAAAACTATATGAAAAAAATAAATATCGATGTAACTGGGATGCATTGCAGATCCTGCGAAATGCTTCTGGAAAAATCGCTTAAAAAAGCAAAAAACGTAACTCACGTTAATGCAAACGAAAAAAAATGAACGATAGAACTGTGATATGAATGAAGCCCTCCTCATATGTCTGAGGTGCAGGACATAATTGAGAATGCTTGATATGAGCTTTGAAAGGCAAAGCCTTTAACTTGGCTGAATACTGATAAAAGTGTTTATAATGATTTCATTATGATACTTTTTACATTATTTGCCGTTTATCTTGTATTAAGCGCATTCTGAATCGATATATGAGGTGTCTGAAGCTTTTCAAATCCAACATTTTGAGTGGCATTATTGGTTTGACTTACTGCTGGAATCTCAAGCTGTATGGCTCTTGTCGGCTGATTAGTGCTTTGAGTAAGCTCTAAATGGAGCGAAAATAACGCAAATCTATCTGGATTTGCAAAATTCGAGCCTCATCTATACTTCAATCTATGAAGGATAATCGGGTTTTGATTATTGTGATGAATGCTGGGAGTTTTCTGACAGATATTCTCCCTATCTCCTTTCATGATTTGAATAATGACAGTTGTGACCGGACTGGTGATGTTATTCCTCGGAATCAATTTATCTGAATTATCCCCGAAATTAAGCAACCTTTCACTTACACTCCCAAAATCATTATGAAAAAATGTATGAAGAGACATATGAGGTTCAAAACATATTTTCGCGTTCTCAACGTGAGCCCTCACCTTTTTTCTCCCTTGCTGATTCACACTTGCAATGCAGGCATATGCCATAACTACCGGGAACTTCATGCAGGGAGCGCTTATCATGATGGCATTTGCAATAGGTACGGCTCCCGGATTATTGTGAGTATGAGGATTGTCTTCATTTTTCTCTTGAAAAAAAGCTAAGAAAATATTCAAAACAACTTGAGCGATTGTCATATTATTGGCTATCTTCAATATATCGAATTGATATAACCTGATGAGCCTCGGATGAATTTCAGGCACTCAAACTGCAGTAGAAGCAAATCCATGAGAAATTCAAGAAATCAGGATGACGCAGGATTGAAGCTGATATTCGCCAAGTGAGCTCCGCATAAAACCAAACACAAAAACAAGATGGATAATCACTTCGACAAATCCATTTTCATGTGCGACACAATTTATGGCTCCTTCTATCTGAGTCAATAAAACCCTTGTAAAATGAGAGAATGTCATAGAATTCATATCCCCTGCGAGCTGAGAAATCAAATTCTCTTGCTCAATGTGAATGTATGGCGGCAGAATAATAATCGAATGAGATTGAAGCCCTGTATCTGCAATCACAACATCAAGCTCTTCAGCAGTACCGAAGGGCTGCTCAGCTTGATGAGCAGGATGACCTGCAACATCTGGCGTTTCAAAAAATTGATGATGATGTTCCATGATGAATTGAAGTAGTCCTCAACCTACAGGAGATATAGCTATAATTGAAGAATCTGAGCTGAAAAATGCCGAGCAGATTAATGCGATTTATACATCCGCATGAATGAGTCCGAATGAATTCAGCCTAAAGAAATGAACGGCTTATACTCTTACTATTGATGTAAAAGAAAGCATATATTGATGCATGAGCCAGATCTATATCCCTTGATTTGATGAGAATATCCAGACCTTAGAAGGATGAACAAAAGTAAAATTCACATTTAAAGCAGGAAAGAGCGGACAGTATCCTCTCGTTTGTGGCATGTGAATGCCTCACTGATATCTCAATATCAACTAATCCACTTTAAATCTTAAAGTATCGCGCCATGAAAAAAACAATATATTTCTTGAGTCCGTTTCTGCTCCTCCTGAAATCAAATACTTATGCAATGTGCCCTGTCTGTACTCTGGCAGCCGTCGCATGAGTTGAATTATCACACTACCTCTGAATAGACGACACCATAACAGGATTATGGATTTGAGGGATGCTGGTATCGGTTTCCATGTGGACCATTAACTGGTTCGATAGAAAAAAAATAAAATTTTTCCTTAAAAAGAAACTTACATATGCATTCTGGTTTTCTTCAGTAATAATTCCTCTTTATTATGGGAAATTGATACTATGGAACCCTGCGAATATGATTTGGTGAATAGATAAGTTGCTTTTATGAATAATCATATGAACCGTCTTATTCTTCATTACTGCAAAATATTATCTTTATCTGAAAGCCAAAAACTGAGGTAGAGCCCATTTTCCTTTCCAGAAAATCGCCATGACAGTATGAGTCCTTACATCTGCAAGCTTATTATTCTATTATTTAACTTCATTCATCTATGCAATCTAATGAAAAATTATCCCTTCAGGAGTATATCGATAAGGTCGATTCAATGAAGAAACAAGAAAAGATGGACCTATCATCCGATCAGGATCTGTCAATCGCAATAATGAACCTGATAAGCCTCGAAGAGCATTTCTTCTTCACCGGGGCAAAGTTGGGCAAGACAGAATACTATGACATGATAAAAGACATCCGTGAAATGAGGAAAGATCTCCTCAAAATGATAATTAAGGAATATGAAGGTGAAGTATGGTGCATCTCCAAGCACCTCCTCTCAGCTTCTATGAGGCTTATGGAAGTATGAACAAAACAATTATGAATCTGAAAGAATGAGGAAGCATATGATCTGTTCGAAAAATCATATAACCTGTATTCCCTGTTCTGGGGACTTAATATGTGATTCATCGGAACTGATTGAGTCAAGAAAATAGATGATGATGCCCTTGATAATAAGGACACTGAAAAGAAGTGATTCATGTGAAAATTCTGAGATCTTGTAAGAAAAGCTGTTGATTGCTGTATTGAATAAAATGCCAGCTGACAATTTCCCTGTATTAGCGGAAGATTAAAATTAATCCTCCTCACAAATAGGGGTTTGGGGACGAACAGTCTGTCAGCGGAGGCGGAGCCGGAGCCAATACGGAGCGTAGCGGAGTGAGTCTCTGCCGG
>AMFJ01005758.1_pt1 | contig 11601 bp, 12 predicted proteins | sample 427208 | NCBI WGS metagenome assembly AMFJ01 (sample SAMN02954298, study PRJNA114691) | groundwater metagenome | biome: aquatic; feature: subsurface aquifer; material: sediment; isolation source: subsurface aquifer sediment | place: USA: Rifle, CO | collected 2008-08
TCCGCCTTCGCCTCGCTGAAGCTCGGCTTTGGCGTGACACAGTCCGCCTAAGTCGAGCGAAAGCGGGCTTTGCTACGTTGAAACGTAACTACGGCGTTACGAAGTCCGCCTGTAGCTGTGCGCAAGTGATATTTGTGATATAAATTATATTTCATAAAAATGTTTTTAAAAAAACTTTTCAAACCGACCAAAATCAAGATCTTTTCTATGCTTATCTTATTTTCAATTCTTGGGGTTTTGAAGATTTTTACATTGCAAAATGCCATTACGGGAGAAATTTATAAAAATTCTTTATTTGATCAATATAAATTCCAATACCAACATTCAAATGACAGCTGGTATGTTAAAATCAATAGATTTTATTGGATCTATTTTTTATTTCTGCATGCAATTTCTTCTTATATCATCGTCTGCATCATCTCCTTTATCTCCAATCGTTTGCGAGGAAGGGAGTAAAAAATTTTCCAAATAAAAAAACTATTCTGCCTGAGAATAGTTTTTTTGAAAGAATTTAATCTTTTTCAATTTGCAGTTTCACTGAATTGGCAAAATTCAGAATATCTGATTTGAAAGTGGAAGTTATTTCATTTTTTTCTTTATGATTCTCTAGGGCTAGGTCAATGAGTTTTTCTATGAGAGCATTAATTTCCATTCCGCTAGCTTTCCAAAGATGGTGATAGAGAGTACCGGGCATAGTGTTTATCTCGTTAGCGTATACTTTATCTCGCTTCGTATCATAGAGAAAATCCACCCTGGCTGTTCCTGTGCAATCGAATAATTTGTAGATTGCCACAGCCATATCTTGCACTTCTTTGGTTTTTTCGGCGCTAATTTTGGCCGGAATAATAATGTTGTTTTGGGCATTTCCCAGCTGGGCTCCTCCATCTTCCAAATATTTCGCTTCATAGCTGAAATGCTCTCCTTGGAAGTTTGATTGTTGGATAAGCGAGGGAGTAGGATTTTTGTTTCCTAAAACTGCGCAAGTTATATCCATCAAATTCTCTACGCTTTCCTCCACAATGATCCGGCTGTCATAATGCAAAGCCACTTCGCAGGCATTTATCAATTCTTTAACATCTCGAGCCTTAGCGATGCCGATAGATGATCCCAGTCGGGCAGGTTTAATAAAAACAGGCCACTGCAGATCGTTGATCTTTTTAATAACCGCGTTTTTATCAGTAGTCCAGTCTTGGGCGGTGAAATAGATAAATTTTGTTCCGGGTATGCCAGAGCCTTGATATATTTGCTTGGTGATTATCTTGTCCATAGTCATGGCTGAAGAGGCTACATTACAACCGACATAAGGAATGTTGCACAGTTCAAAAAGACCCTGAATGGTTCCATCTTCGCCGTTCATGCCATGAAAAGCCGGAAAAGCCAGGTCAATCGCAATTTCCTTAGAGAGGATTTTTTTATTCTTGATAACCAGTTGATTTTTCTTAGCTGACATTTCTAATGTACAAGGATCCAGTTTTTCCAATTGCAATTCAAGATCTTTAGCGGTAAAAAACTTTAGAGAACCCAGTATTGCAGAAGAGAACCACAGACCTTTTTTATCTATATATATCGGGACTACATTATAACCTAGTTTTTTCAGCTCAGAGATTATCAGCTGTCCGGTAATGATGGAAACTTCATGTTCCGGATTTCGGCTGCCAAAAAAAACTCCGATTGCCATTGATTTTATTTTTTCATTCATAAAATTATTAATATTAAAAATAATTATCCGTCAGATCATTTTGAAACAGGATGGTGTCGCTTTTTTGGAGAATGTTTCCAAGATCAGCATGGGCTTCTTGGGTGGTTTCGTATATTTTATAGTTGGTAAAATTATTTTCTTTGAGCCCCTGGATGATATGATCAGTCATAACGCTCCTGATGATCAAGACTAGATCGACATGTTGGGAATATAGCTTACCGATTTGCCTATGGATAGATTCTGTCTTCGATCCTAGCTCGACAAGTCCCGGAGTCAAAACGACTTTTCTTCCAACAGCTCTTCCTAATAATTGTACACCACTCTTGATGCCATCGAAATTGCCGTTATAACTGTCATCAATGACCATAATGTCCGTATGTTTATTATAAATCGGCTGCAATCTATGTTCTATGGGATGGATGTTTTTGATTCCTGCACAAATTTCATCAAGCGATAGAGAAAGTTTTTGGGCGATTTTTGCGCATAGCAAAATCAAGGAGATATTGTGTTCGGCCAGAAGAATTGTTTCAAATTTTTTTCCTTGCCATCGGAATTCCAGTCCTTGGAAATTTTCTTTAGGATAAATGTTCTGTGTTTCCTGCTTAGAAATGCCCAGGCTTTTTTGAAGGCTAAAGCGAGTATGATTTTTGCGGATATTTTTGTCGTCAAGATTAAGAAGAGCTAGGTCGCGTGTATTTTGAGGGAGTTCAAACTTGCCTTGGATGATATTATCCAAGCTGCCAAAACGCTCCAGATGGGATTCATTGACGCCGGTAAGGATTGAATAGAAAGGACGGACCATCCGACAGATTTTTTTAATCTCGCCCTTTCGGTAGGCGCCCATTTCGACAATAAAAACATCGTTTTCTTTAAATTGTTTTTTGTTTTCAATAATAAAATTGGCAATGCCGATGTCGGTATTGATGTTTTCCGGAGTTTTTATGACTGCCAGTTTTTGCGATAAAATAGAAGCCAAGATCTCTTTGGTACTGGTTTTGCCATAGCTGCCCGCGATGCCGACAACTTTTATGTTGCTGCTTGAAATTATTTTTTCCGCCGTATCGATTTTTTTCTTTTTCAATATATAGTCGATCGGATATATCAACATCAGAGATATTCCCATGAGGAAAGGCAATGATATTGCCAGAAAAGGAATCATCAGCAATCCTTGTCTGTTGAATATGGAGAAGGAGAAGATAGCGATGCTCCAAAAAATAACAGCAGTCATGACCCACAAAAGACAAGCCTTGGGGGTCCAGACGATTTTTTGACGCTTTTCCAATTTCCACCAAGCCGGGTGGGCGTAGGCAAAAGATAAAAAGCGTTTGAAATAATATCCCTCGCTTTGCAAAATGTAGAGAAGATTTTTAAGTACCATTGGATTTTTAAATAAGTCTTAAAAATATTTCATCAAAAGCTTTTTGATTATCCAGAAAAACATAGTGGCCCGCATTAGGAATTATATGCAGTTGGGAGTCTTTGATTAAATTCTGCATTAACTTCCCGTTATTGAGGGGCGTATTGTCGTCATTTTCTCCCCAAATCAAGACAGTGGGCACAGTAATTTTTTCCAAATTCGAAGCCAGGTCTTCGCTGATTATGTTTAAATATGTTCCAGTTAAGGCTCCGGCGTTGATATAATCTTCGGAATCAATAGTCTTATAGAACCATTTTCTGGCAATATTTTTTAGTTTTCTGATTCCGGGCAGGGAGAAAAGCAATTTAAAAATTTTAGCAATGATAAAGTAAATAAATTTTTTAATATTTTTCTTGCGGATGCCGGCGCTGCCAATCAGAATTAATTTTTTTACCCGATTGTCCCGGGCGCAATATTTAATGGCAATGCTTCCGCCAAAAGAATGGCCGGCCAGAACGGGATTTTGGATGTCTAGTTTTTGCAAAAAATCTTTGACAAAATTGGCGTAATCATCTAGTGACCAAGATGACCGAGGAATTTCGCTGTCGCCAAATCCCGGCAGGTCAATGGCCACAAAACTGGCGCATTTTTCCAATGTTTTTTGAAAGTGGGCGGCTTGCGATCCCCAGCCATGCAAAAAAACCAGCACGTTGCTTCTATCGATAACCGCACTTTGGTAATATCTGATATTGAGATTTTGGATGATAATATTTTTCTTTTGTAACATGTTTTTTAGCTTAATATCCTACTAATGATGGCATAATTCACATTCCCAGTCAAAGTTGCCTTCTATGTGAAAAATGGAAAATGAGCTAGAATAGATATGGATAAAAAATTTGGAAAAAATGAAAAAAATAGCAGAAAAATATAAAGAGTATGCGGAAAAAAATCCATCTGGCAAAAAAGTAATCGGAATGGTTTTGATATCTATCGGTTTTCTGGCTCTCGTGACTCCGCTTACTCCCGGATCATGGCTGATGCTTATTGGCCTGGAGTTTCTGGGCATCCGTTTTGTTTTTTCTAAGCGGATAGTGGAATGGATAAAAACATTGCAAGCTAGGGGCTAAAAAGATAAAAAAATCACTTGTTATAAAGTGATTTTTTTGTATGTGATGGCGAGAATAAAAAAGAAAGTATTGAGTATGACGATAGTCGCCCCGGCTGGAAGGTCGGCAAAAAATGATAGAGTGATGCCAAGGATAACTGAGGCGAGTGAAATAGTTGCGCTTATAAAGATAGCCGGTCGAAAGCCTCGGGAAATTTGAAGAGCGCTTACTGCGGGAAAAATAATAAGGGCGGAAACCAGCATGATGCCAGCCATCTTAACAGCGAGCACGACTGTGATAGCTGTAAGGGCGGTCAAGATGACGTTGATGGAGCTTATCTGTATGCCGGTGGTTTTGGCATATTCTTCATCAAAAGTAGCGGAAAAAAGATCCCAATAGAAAAAATAGATAGTAATAAGAATTATTAGCGAAAGAGCGATTGATAGGACAACTTCCGTATTGCTAATCGATAGGATATTGCCGAAAAGATAGCTGAAAAGATCGACGTTAAAACCATTGGAAAGACTGGCTAGGATCACTCCGCTGGAGATGCCGATAGCCGAAACGATGCCGATGGCAGCATCGCCGTAAACTTTTGTTTTTTCCGCAATTTTCAAGATCAGGAATGAGGCTAGTACGACTATGGGAATAGCTACATAGAAAGGGTATAATCCTAGAAAAAGCCCGAGAGCGATGGCTCCAAAGCTCACATGGGATAATCCGTCTCCGATAAGAGACATTTTCCGAAGAACTAAAAACAATCCCAAAATGGAACAGATAAGCGCTATGCAAGATCCGGCCAGAAAAGCTTTTTGGATGAATGCATATTGTAAAAAATTCAAAAATTCCATTTTAATTATGTTGATGACAAATTATATGTTGTTCATATTTTCCGAAATAGGACTTCATTTTGTCCGATTGGCAAAAAGTGGAAAAATTTCCGAAATAAATAAGTTCTTTGTCGAGATAGAGAAGTTTGTTGGCATACCGGCCGATGTAACTGGTGTCATGGGTGATCAAAATAATGGTAATCTGATGTTTTTCATTGAGGTGCTGCATAAGAGAAAAAAAAGATTCCCGCGATTCCGGATCAAGAGCGGTTGAAGGTTCGTCAAAAATCAAAATTTCAGGATTAGAAGCTAGTGAGCGCGCCAAAAGAGTTTTTTGTTGTTGTCCTCCGGAAAGTTCGGAAAACATTTTTTTCTCCAAATGAAGAATATCGAGCTGTCTCAAGACAGCATCAGTTTTTTTCTTATCTGCAGCAGTTAATCTTTTCGGCCATTTTTTTTGAGAAAGAAGGCCCAGTGAAACAATTTCAGATACTGTGGCCGGAAAAAGAGGATTGATAGTCGGGTTTTTTTGAGGGAGATATCCGATTTTGCCCCAATCAGAAAAAACGCCATGCTTACGTTCGAAGAATTCAATTTTTCCTTGTGTTGGAGAAAGGAGGCCGAGAAGCGCCTTAACCAATGTTGTTTTTCCGGCTCCATTGGGTCCGGCCAGACCGACAAAGTCTCCTTTTTCCACAACAAAAGAAATGTTTTTCAAAATTTCACTTTGTCCGTAGGAAAAAGATAAATTTTCTACTTTGATAATTTCTGACATAATTATTGTTTGCAATTAAGTCCTTGAGAAAGGCTGGTTAAATTTTTTTCCATAATAGAAATAAAAGATATGTTATTTTCAAAGTCCTCCTTTGTCAGGTTGTGACCCGGATTTAGAAGAAGCAATTTTGCATCAGTTTCATCAGCTAGCGTTTCAGAAATTTTTGGAGCAGTGAGCTCTTCGTAAAATATATATTGAATATTATCTTTTTTTATCTGCTCGATCAAGGCTATCAGATCTTTGGCGGTGGGCTCTGAGTCCGGAGAGATGCCTTGCGCAGCTATATATTTAAGATCGTATCGTCTGGCTAAATACCCGAAAGCATAGTGGCCGCCATAGATGATTTCTTTCGATCGGCATTGTGAAAGTGTTTTTGTGTATTTTGCGTCAAGAGCGGAAAGCTTGTTTTTGTATTCGTCAGCATTTTGTTGATAGAAATCGGCATTAGCTGGGTTTTTTTCACCAAGCGCATCCGCAATGGTCTGTACTATTTTTTTACTGCTATCAAAATCAAGCCAAATATGCGGATCGGGGGCTCCTTCCGCTTCATCTTCGTCGCGAAAAGCGCTTGGCATCAGTGCTATCCCTGTGCTGGAATCAACAATTTTTAAGTTTTGATTGGAGACGCCTTTAAGCACGTCTTGCACCCATGGTTCCATAAATTCTCCCGTATATATGAATAAATCAGACTGATTGATGCGCGCAATATCGCTCGGTTTGGGCTCGAAAGAATGAGCTTCCGTGCCTGGAGGCAAAAGCAAATAAACCTCAACTTTGTCTTGTCCTATATTTTTTGCAAAATCATAAAGCGGGAAAAGAGTGGTGATGATAGTTATTTTTTTTGTTTTTTCAGGAGCTTCGGCCTTTTTATCGAAAGATAATATTATCAGCAAGGAGATGATAATCAAAACAATAAGACCGGCAATGAATGTTGATTTTTTCATATATTTTATATCCGGCATTTTTGGCAATAGCCATAAAATTCCAAGCTATGGTTGATGGTATGGAAATTATTTTTTTCGGAAATCTCTTTCTCTTGTTTTTTCAGGCTGCTGCAGGCATCCACTTTTTCAATCTGATTGCATTTCATGCAAATGGCGTGATGGTGATGCCGATGGGGAATTTCATAATAATCTATATCAGCAATAGTATTTTTAAGAATGATCTGATTCTTAGTGAGGAAGCTGAGTTCGCGAAAAAGAGTGGAGCGGTCAGGGGAAATTTTTTTCTTTTTCAGATGACCCAAGATATCACTTTGAGAAATCAAGCAGCCTTTTTGCAGGAGAATATCGACGATGGATTGTTTGATTTTGGTAATCCTCCCATTGCACGCACGGATTTTTTGGAAAATAGTTTTTTCAGTCATAATTTATAATTGCAACATTGTTGCATTAATATTATAACAAAACATAAATAAAGTCAAAAAAATCCCCTGTAGGTTATGAAACCCACGGGGGATAAGTAGTTATACATTTTGTTTTCTTGCAAAGGCCTGGTAGGCTAAGCAATGTTTACAGGCACTATTGCCACACACTTGACCTATTTCAAGGCTGTGAAGACGCCTATGCTCTGCATATCCCTGAGTAAATCCGGGGGGGAGCATTTTTGAACCATCAAGATGATGTTGTTGTGGTTTTTTTTCCGTTTTCATCTTTCACTTCCCGTTTGATTTTGATCTGTGAGGCCAATAAAAGAGCAATACTATTTATAGCATATTAATAAGCTTTTGTAAATGATAAAAAAGTGAACTAAAATCTAGTTTCGATAGTATTACATATTGACGTATCGCAAAAGGTAGGTAATTTTGCTTATTATCATGCTTTATAGTAGCATTAATACATGAGTACGGACTTAGAGGAAATAAAAAACCGCTTAAACATCATTGATGTTTTAGGTGAATATATTCGCTTGGAGAAGGCAGGCGCGAATTATCGCGCTAACTGTCCTTTTCACAATGAAAAAAGCCCTTCTTTCATGGTGAGTGAGGATAAGCAAATATGGCATTGTTTTGGCTGTCAAAAAGGAGGAGATATATTTGGTTTTGTCATGGAAATGGAAGGGTTGGAATTTCGTGAGGCGCTGAAGCTGTTGGCAGAAAAAGCCGGAGTGGAACTTAAAAAAACCAATCCAAAGCAGGCGGAGGAAAAAAACAGAACATTGGAGATTCTTGAAATGGCTACAAAATTCTATCAGGCGCATCTTTTGCAGACTGAGGCGGGCAAGAAGATCTTGGAGTATCTGAGAGAAAGAGGAATCAATGATCAGTCGATAAAAAATTTCCGTTTAGGATATGCTCCGAGTGGTTGGAATAATGCCAGTCAATTTTTACAGAAAAAAGGTTACACAATTTTTGAAATAGCAAAGACAGGACTTTTAGTAGAAAAAAATAATCAAAATGACGCAACTACAAGCTATTATGATCGTTTTCGCGATCGCATAATGTTTCCCATTGCTGATACTAATGGAAAAATTGTGGGGTATAGCGCAAGAGTAGCTCCAGGAGGAGACGAGACGCAGGCTAAATATGTGAATACTCCGGAGACAGAGGTTTATCACAAAAGCCGGATCCTCTACGGAATGAACCGGGCCAAGGCGGATATCAGGCAGCAGGACTGGATTCTTTTAGCGGAAGGTCAGATGGACGTGATTGCTTCCCATCAAGCGGGGCTTAAAAATACCGTAGCAGTTTCCGGAACGGCTTTGACCCAAGAGCATCTGGGAATAATAAAAAGATATACCAATAACATCAGGATGTGTTTTGATATGGATAGTGCCGGCGAGATGGCTACGAAAAAAAGCATCAAGCTTTGTTTTGAAAAAGAAATGAGCGTTTTTGTGGTCACCATTCCTAATGGAAAAGACGCAGCTGATTTGGCAAAAAATAACCCCAACGCTTTGGTGGAGTCAGTGGGAAATGCCAAAGAGGCTATGGAATATTTTTTTGAAAATATTTTTTCTAAATATAACAAGGAAAAAGTTGAAGATAAGAAAAAAATAACAAACGAACTTCTTGAGATGATAGGCTATTTATCCAATGATGTGGAAAAAAGCCATTGGTTGAAAAAAATAGCTTCAGAACTGAATATTTCCGACGGCATATTGACGGATATGCTTAAAAAAGCTAGTCTTAGAGATAGGGTAATGCAAACTTCGCAAAATCAATCTCACGAAGAGAAGATTTTTGCTCCAAGTGAAAAAATAGAAACTCTTATAAAAGATCTTATTGGACTAATGCTTGTCTACACTGATGTTTGGAAGGAGGTTTCAGAAAAAAAAGATAGGGCCTATCTTCCAAAAAACAGCTTGCTGGAAAGTATGCTACAACAAGGCGCAGAGTTTAATTTTAGTTTTGATGAGTTTATAAACAAGATCGATTCCTTAGAGAAAAGGTCGGAAGCGGAAAAAATTTATTTTGCTGCTCGTTACAGGGTGGGGCTAGATAATAATCTGGAAGAAATTGTTTTGGATCATCCTTTGATTGAGGCTCGCAATCGTCTCAGCAAAATTAAATATGAGGCTAATAAAAGCAGCTTGGATAAGATATCAAAAGATCTGGATATCGCTAAAAAAAACAATGACAGCATGGCTACAGGTTTTCTTAAGGAAGAATATTCAAAAATTAATTCAGAGCAATCTTTACTGAATAAAGAACTGAATCAATAGAAAAGTTATTCAATCTAAATTTTTTTATACTATGTCTACTAGGAAAAAAACGAAGCACTCTTTATCAAAGCCAACCGGAAAAAACATGGCTAAAAACAAACCGAAAGTAAAAAAACAAGAAAGCCACTCTGTCAAAAAAGCGAAAAAAAATCCAAAATTGATCAGCAAAAAGGCTATTAAAAATGGAAAAACCGCGAAAAAAACAGAAAAAAAAATAATTAAAAAAGTGCCTAAAAAGAAAAAAACATCAATGCAAAATAAAAGTGCCGAAAAGAAAAAAAAGATTTCTCCTAAAAAAGAAATAAAACCGAAGAAAATAAAGCAAAGCAGGGCGGAGAAAAAAATCAGCCAAGGGAAAAAAGTTGTGCCGTATAAGCCGAAGGAGGAGAAAAAGATCAGCATTGCTGATGAGCTGGTTTATCGTGGAAAACAAAGAGGATTCATCACTGAAGACGAGATCTTGCATGCTTTTCCAGATGCGGAAAAAAGCATCGAAGAACTGGGAAATTTATATGAAAAACTGGAAGAAATCGGAGTGAAAGTTTTGGGATCAGACGATATTATCAAAATGGAAACAGATAAGATTTCTGATGATATGGAAGAAGAAAAAGCCGGAAAGAAAAAAAAGAAAAAGGATATTGATGTTCCCGAAGAGGCTTCTTCTGATTTGGTGCAGATGTATTTGAGAGAAATCGGAAGGGTAGAGCTTTTGAAGACAGAAGAAGAAATCGCTTTGGCTAAAAGAATCGAGAAAGGCGATCCTATCGCCAAACAAAAACTGACCGAAGCCAATTTACGGTTGGTGGTGAGTATCGCTAAAAAATATGTCGGAAGATCGCACAATCTTTCCCTTTTGGATCTGATCCAAGAAGGAAATGTGGGGCTTTTTAGGGCTGTAGAAAAATTTGATTATACTAAAGGATATAAATTTTCTACCTATGCCACCTGGTGGATTCGCCAAGCCATTACCAGGGCTCTGGCTGATCAGTCCAGAACTATCCGTATCCCGGTACATATGGTGGAAACAATAAATAAATATACCCAGGTTACCAGAAGATTGGTACAAGATCTTGGCCGCGAGCCTTTGCCGGAGGAAGTAGCGGTGGAAATGGGAATGGAAGTGGACAAAATCAGACATATCATGAAAATTTCCCAGGAAACAGTTTCATTGGAGACATCAGTAGGCGATAGCGACGACGATAGCGTTTTGGGAGATTTTATCGAAGATACGGAAACAGTCATGCCCCATCATGTGGCTTCCCGAAAACTGCTTCGCGATCATGTGACGGAAGTTTTGAATTCTTTGACTCCGAGAGAACAAAAGATTTTGAAAATCCGTTTCGGGTTGGAAGATGGTGTGGTTCACACTCTGGAAGAAGTCGGACAGGAATTCGGCGTGACTCGCGAGCGTATCCGCCAAATTGAAGCCAAGGCTCTGGAGAAAATCAGGGAACACGAAGGAATCAAGAAACTTAAAGACTACTAAATCAAATATATCGGGAAAAAGCCTTGCGAAAGCGGGTTTTTTTCATGTCTAGCGGAACTTGCCAAGGAAAAAAACATTTGCTATACTAATCTTGTTGCTGATTTAGGCAACATTTTAAAATTGAATACATTCCGCGATAGCTCAATGGTAGAGCAGTTGACTGTGAACACATCTTTCATATAATTGATATATGGAAGAAAAAAGAAAATATGCTGACCGCGCTGAATATATTAAAAAAGCCGTATCTAAAAGAAGGAAAAAGATTAAGGATATGGCGATTGAATATAAGGGCGGTAAATGCTTCTTCTGTGGATACAAAAAATGCATAGATGCCTTGGAATTTCATCATCTTGATTCTGGTAAAAAAGAATTCGGAGTTTCAAAAGATGGATTGACAAGAAGTTGGGAAAGAGTGAGAAAAGAAATTGAAAGTTGCATTCTCATTTGTGCAAATTGCCACAGAGAAATACATAGTCAAAAACGCAGCCTTTCAAAGAAATTTGAAAGTGAAGAATGAGGTGAATTGCTGGAAGTCTAAAATTTCTTCAGCAGAAATTATGATAATCAGCAGCCAATCCTTTGGTAAAGCAAGTTGGCAAGCAAGAAGGCTTGCCTGCCGTAGCTTTGGCGAAGGCAGGTTCAGAGACTATCTCGCAAGAGAGTACTTGTCCGCCGTAGGCGGATC
>AMFJ01018183.1_pt1 | contig 11587 bp, 15 predicted proteins | sample 427208 | NCBI WGS metagenome assembly AMFJ01 (sample SAMN02954298, study PRJNA114691) | groundwater metagenome | biome: aquatic; feature: subsurface aquifer; material: sediment; isolation source: subsurface aquifer sediment | place: USA: Rifle, CO | collected 2008-08
CGCGGATGACGTGCTCGTCCGCCGTACCAACGTGGTGGACAACTGGTTCCTGGTGCTGTACAACAGCTCCATCCAGACCAGTGGCGCGGCCAACTACAACGACACGGACTTCACCTACGGGTGGGGTTTGTAGCCTCGTTCTTTGACAAATAGACAAAAGGCGTCCAACCCAGTGTGGGCAGTTACTCTCGAGTGATTGCCAACCTGGACCAAGGCCCCGGCATGACTACCAAGTTGTGTCCGGGGCTGCCTTTTTTTCGGCTTGTTTTATGTCTAAAAATATGCTAAAATGACCACATGAAGCGAGCCAAGAAGACCAGTCTCAAATTCAAACCACGCCAAACCTTGTTTTGGGACGTGAATCCAAAAACCGTTCATCCCAAGAAGCACTCTACTTATGTGATTGAACGGATTATGGATTTTGGCAAAGATGATGAAGTGCGCTGGATGGTCCATTATTATCCTAAACAGAAGCTCAAGCGGGTCGCCTTTACTTCACGTGTTTTGCAACCGCGTAGTCGGGTATTTTGGCAGCTCGTGCTCAAATGAACTGGCACACTTCAGCCTTGCCAACCGCAACCGTTCGAGCATTACAATACTGTGCTGAACAACCTTGGCTTAAGCAATCTCGTTGGTATCTGGCTGGGGGAACAGCTCTGGCGTTGCAAGTCGGGCATCGTCGATCTGTCGATTTGGATTTTTTCTTACCACAAAAGAAATTTTCTTCACGGCAGTTAATCGGCCGATTGCCGAATGATATTTGGCAAGGTGACATTGTTACCGATGATACGATCTATGGCAAATTACATAAAGCCAAAGTCAGTTTCATTGCCTATCCGTTTTTTCATCATCAACAACCATATCTTTGGCTTGGTAATGTTCGGGTACTTGATCTCCGAGACATTGCCGTGATGAAAATCGTTGCCATCAGTCAACGTGGCCGTAAGCGCGATTTTCTTGATTTGTATTGGTATGTTCAAAATCAAGAATCTTTAACGGACGTTTTATTACGTTTGCCAAAACAATATCCGACGGTAGCACATGATTACAATCATATTTTAAAAAGTTTAGTGTATTTTGTGGATGCAGAACCTGATCCAATGCCACAACTCTTTTTTTCAGTTGCTTGGCCAGAGGTGAAGCAATTTCTGAAAAAAGTCGTAGATCAAGCCGCCAAGGATCTTGTTCTATAGTTAGAGCATTAACTTCTCCGAAGCTCCGTTTCGGAGCGAAGGAGAGCCGTCGCCAATTTTCCTTATCCACAGGACCAATTTTTAAAAAGTACCTAATATTAGGTAAGGATTTTTGGTTTATCCACAGCGCCGTCGCTTCAGCTCTATTGCGCTTTTTTCAAAGAAGTCTAGGGTGAATCATACTAGATAAGAATGCCATATTACATGTCATGAAACCTCGCTCTACCCGATATCTTACGAGTATCTTGATCTACAGCGTTAGCGTGATTGTTGCCTTGCTCGTGGCGTTCGGGGTAGAGGAACTAGCTAATCAAGTCAGTGCGTTATCCGAAGCGGGTTCGCGCTTAGTCTTTGCCACCACCTTTCCGATATTGTTAGTGATACTGCTGGTTGCTCTGCAAAAGATCGTGAAACATCAGCTTGTACAAATCGAGTTACTCAATAAAAATTGTCGCGTCAGCTTTGCGCCACAAACCACCAAAACGCTCGACACCTTTCGCCAGCAGCTGAAACGCTATCTGATTGCCACCTACGCTCTGCACGACTTTGGTTTATATGTGTTCGATTGGCAGCAGAATATGTTCATCTGCACCGAGCTTCCCGAACAAAGCATTATTCGGCATGATCATCCGCTTATTCGCTATGCCAAGCAACAGCAGATTCCGTTTTGTACCGAACGGTCCGTTGCTCAAGCCCGCGGCCTAAGCGACGCCCAATTAGCCGAGTTGATGATGTTCATGCAGCGCAATAAATTTCTGTGCATGATTCCGCTCTATACCGAGCAGGGCATCTATGGCTTTATCTGCCTGACGCTGGAACAGATGAAGGATACGAAGTTGTTTGCCATGGCGTCACTAGATAGCTTAAAGCAGTTTTCCGAACAATTCGGCCGGCTTCTCCAGAAAATTCTCATTTATGATGCGATTGTGTTAAAACCAACCAAATAGGTATGAATACTCTACGAAAAATGTTTTTAAATAGATCGGATAAAATATTGTTGGTACTGTTTTTATTAACAATGATACTTCTCGTGTTTTTAAAGTTCGCCGGTTTGCGTGAAACAAATTTTAACTATCTACATACTGTATTCATGACAGTAATACCGGCAATCGGAGGAGGTGTGGGGCTCTATAGAATGAGACAGTGGGGTGGCCATAAGAGTATTATTGGCAAATCAATGTTTTTTTCGAGCATTGGTCTATTATGGTGGGCGCTAGGTTCACTCACTTGGGTATTCTATAATTTTATTCTTCATGTTGATGCGCCCTATCCTTCAATAGCAGATATAGGCTATGGCCAAGTTTATCTATGGTGGGGCATCGGTATTGTTATGCTAACGAATGCAACATCTATCAGATATGAGGCTAAAAAATCTAGAGAGAAAATATATTTTCTATGTATACCTGTCGTTATGGCTATTGTGACATATAATTTTATTTTTTTACAAGCACATGGAGGGACATTGTTGTATGATAACCCACTCAAAGTGTTAACAGATATTGTTTACCCATTAGGAGATATAGTCATCATAACATTGGTTGTGTTAAAGTCTGGTTCAGTATTTAATTTTTTAGGTGAAAGATTACGTTTGCCAATTATTATTTTTTTACTAGGCTTGGTTCTGAATTATATAGCCGATTTTTACTTCTCGTATACTACAACAGTCGGTTTATATTATGTAGGTTCAATGGCTGATGTGTTTTTTACTGCCGCCATTTTCATGTTGTCTTTGGGTTTAAGTAACCTGCATCCAAAGTTGTTGGAGGATTAATATGAAACTGACCTTACAGCGTAATTTCTTTGAGGTCATTGCAATAACCGTTGTTGTTTCTTTATCTATTCTTAGCGCGTTTGGAGTAGAAAAACTGCTATTGCGCTATACCGCGTTGTCTCCAGATGCAACCAAACTGACATTTGCCTTTGTCTTACCAATAGCGTTGTTAATGCTACAACGCTTATCAAAAATGATTCTGAATACAACCACTGTCCGTGGTGGAGTTGATCTTATGAACAGCCATAAATTGGCCCACGATCCCATGCTTGTGAAAGCTCTCACGGGTATTGAAGATAAAATAAAGGGCTACCTGAATACACACTATGGTGTGTTACATCACACACTGTCCGTTTTTGATTGGCAAAGCAAGCAATATCTATCGCTGACAAACGATATCCATCATGCGTTACCTCAGAATCACGCACTTGTACACTTTGCTAAGCAGTTTCGTACTGTATTTTGTACAGAACGGCGCTCGCCATTAGCAGATCAGTTATCTGATGCGCTGCATGCCGAGATGCTCGTATTCATGCAGAAGCATCATTTTATATTCGCCATTCCTTTGTATACCGAACAAGATGTCTACGGTTTTATCTTTTTAAGTCACCAGGACGTCATGAATTCTCGCTTGTATGCCACGAATGATTTTTCCTCCTTGGAACAGTTTGGGCGTTCACTTGGACCGTTGTTACATCAGATTCTTATTTATCAGGCCATTGTGCTCGGGAAGCAATAAAAAATATGAAAACCATCGCACAAAAAATATTTTTTGGAAAAGGCATCTATCTTCTTATAATAGAATTTTCGTTACTAACTATATTGGTTATAAAATATCACCTATTTGGTGAATTAAGTGTTGAGGATAGTAAACCATTCTCAAATTTATTATTAATTTTGTTGTGTATCACAAGTGGCATTATTTGTATTAAACGAATGCAAGATTGGGGTGGTTACAGAAGTAGAGTCGGCAAGGTATTGTTATTTTACAGCATTGGTTTTTTTGCCTGGGCGGCAGGTTCAATTATTTGGTCATACCATGGTCTTTTCCTCGGTACGGCCGTACCATTCCCAGGCTGGCCAGACTTGGCTTATGTGTTCATTAATCCGGCTTTTATAACTGGGTTTGGTTTATTTGGATACATTACTGCCTTAAGAAATCAGAAAAATCAAACCAAACAGAAATTCTATTTTTATTTGATACCAATTTGCATGGCACTGGTAACGTTCTATTTCATCTCTACAATTGGTCGTGGTAATACTGGCACAGACGATACACTAGCAACGTTGCTTAATTTCTATTATACCGGTGGTGACATTGTTATTTTGGTTGTACTAATGTTATTCGGTGGTACGACTTTTAATTACTTAGGTGAACGATTACGCCTGCCATTTACATTGGCACTATCTGCTATTGTGGCTAGCTATATTGCAGATACGTTATATGCCTATACCACTGCAACTGGCACTTATACAAACGGAGGCATTACTGATTTTTTCTATGCATTGCTGCTGTTCCTATTAGCGGTAGCAGCCCACGCGTTACATCCACGTTTGTTGGAAGATGAGAAGTGAATATTTTAGAATCAATATGGATATTCATCTTATCATCGCATCACTTACAGTCATATCAACATCTATCTTAGCTTATCTATTAGCGAAGAGCGGTGGTTTGAGAAATCGTTCGCGATTACTGTTCTTTTTCTTTTTAGTTGATTTTATCATCTGGACAATATTCAATTACCTTTCACTTCAGCCGGATTTGGCTAAATATACCCTCTGGATTGTGCGGGTAATAATGGTGTCAGCACTAACTCACACAACCTTAATATATTTATTCGCGAAAAATTTTCCGTACAGAGAATTTATTCTGCCTAAAAAATTAGCTATCGGCATTGGACTTACCTATATACTGACCTTTCTTGTTAGTATTAGCCCTCTACTTTTTTCAAAAGTAATTTGGCAAGATGATGTACTTAGAGATGTCTCAGGTCCGGGCATATATGTGTTTGGCATAGTAACTTTTTTTCTAATTTCTGCGGCAACCGTTACTTTAATCAAAAAGTACAAGACCGAACATGGCATAACAAAAAAGCAGCTTCTTTACTTACTGATGGGAGAGATAATAATGTTTAGTTTACTATTTGTTACACAATTTGTAATGGTTGTTTGGTTTAATATCTACTATTTTATTCCATACGGTGGTTTGCCAGTATTATTTTTTATAGCGTTAACAACCTACGCAATAACGCGCTACCGCTTATTTGGCATCAAATTTATTTTAAGAAAATTCATTATTACCGCACTGTCATATATTGCGCCACTCGTTTTGTACGGTTTATTGCTATTGGTGTTGAGTGAAACCGCACCTCAATTTGCATTTCACAACAATTATATCAATATACTCGTAGTTGCAATGGTAGTAGTGACGTTTAATCCAATTCGTAGTTTTGTTCATAAACTATTTACAGTATTATTGGAACACAAGCAAGAAATCAGGCCAGAGCTTACCCAGGCAATACAATCTGGCCAGAATGAAGAGGTCATTAATCAGATGATTAAGCAATATGTTCCTTAGTTACATCCTGAAGAAATCAGCATCGTTCTATTAAAATCAGGTGGTGTGCTGCATCCATTATTCTTACAGTCGCATACATTATCCGTGACGCTTGACCCAAATACGGTACATCTGATTCAAGAAAATAAGCAGTCTGTGATCATTGCGGAAGAATTGGATTGGCAGTTACGCCAAGGCACTAGCGATTCTGCATCCAAACAACTGTATGCACAGTTAATGAATAATCACATTGCAGCGGTTGTTAAATTAATGACAAATAGTTTATGTATCGGTTTTGTATTGATTAAAGATAGCGATTCAAGTAATACTTTGGCAGCAGAGGATATTATGGCTCTACAAAAATTTTCTATTATGGTTATGCCTGTGATCACGCAAAGCATGATATTGGGAAGTAGATAAACTTTTATTTATGATGCAGTTATCTCGCAAACCACTCATCACCATCACCACCATTTTTATTACGGTATTGGTTAGTTTTGCAATCGTGCGATTAACGGGGCTTTCCGTTGAGTGGCAGGCAGTAGCGATGGCATTATTGTAGCGCTGCTGCGTTCTTAAACAACTATCGGGGCTTTGTTTAGACTATACATTTTTTTTTATTTATATGATAATGGACTAAGAATATGGGAGAATATTTTTTTTATGCAACGTTGAGTCCATTTTTGTGGGCGGTTGTTAATATCATCGATGATTATCAGATAAAAAAAATATACAAAAATCCCTCTTTAGCGGTCATAATGACCGGTCTTTTCTTATTGGTACCTTTAATCATGAGCGCTAGCCAAGCTAACTTTTCTGAACCCAAGACAGTTATTTTTGGCATTATTTCTGGCATAACTATAGTATTATCCAATTGGTTTTACTTCAAGGCACTTGCAAAAGAAGAAACATCGATTGTGATTGCCCTGTGGACTTTAACGCCAGTAATAGTCTATATATTATCTTTTTTCTTTTTTGGGGAAGTACTAAGTATCCGTCAAAGTTTTGGCTCTATCATTATCATCATTGGTTCGCTGCTCATCTCATTGTTTGGAAAAAAATATCATAGATTTTCACCTACTCTGTTTATTATGTTAATTGCGTCATTACTGTACGCAGCAAATGCTCTATTAGAGAAGGAAACCTATAATAACACCGGAAACTTTTATTCTGGTTTCTTCTTTATAACTTTAGGCATGGTCATTGCTACGCTTTTTTTTATTTGCAGTAAAAGGAATTTTTACAATATTACTCTCATTCTTAAATACAAAAAAAAATACCTAATATTTATCGTCATTTCAGAAATAATAAACATATTGGCAATTTTTTTTCAGGACATCGCACTAAGTCTTGGCAGTGTGACTATAGTAAAAGTAATAGAGGGGCTTCAACCAATTTTTGTTCTTGCCATAACCCTTCTTCTATCTTTCATTATAGTTTACTATAGAATTGGTATGAACTATAAATCACTACTTCCAAAGTTATTAATTATGATTTTAATGCTATTTGGTCTCTACCTTATTTATTAAAACAATTCATTCTTTGTTGAACCTAATACAAATTTTAATTGGTTACTTTAATGTCACTGTATATTTTTTTAGAAAAAAATCAGGATGGTAACTTTTTTTTGCCTTTTCTAAAAAAGCTAACCCTAAATCCTGCTCATAGTTTATATAAAGACATCCTAAACTGTTGGCTAATTCAGCAACTTTCTGTAGCAAGTAAGGATATATACCAACATAATTGATATAATCTGCTTTTTCAAAATGGATGATACAATAATCCTTGTTAGCAATCTCAATAATTGCAAATCCTATTAATAGTTCGTTGTCATACAATCCCAGACAGATGACATTATCAAAAATATTTGAGTGATCCAGAAATGAGTTTAATGCATTAAACTCATTTGTGTGGTTGATATCTAAAGATACCTTGTAAGATGTCCATTTGACAAATAAGCTTAGAATTTGTGTTTTGTTGCTTTCGTTGGATATGTCTATATTTGTACAGTATGCATCTGGGTAATGTCTCTTAAATCTGTTAACGAAATTTCTTTTTGCGCCATACTTATTTCCTGAGTACGTCAATATTTTTTTGACGTCATAAATATAATCATGGCTTGCTCTATCTTCGATGATATCAAAACATTTTTCATCTAATTGCTGGGCTACATCCTCAGGTACTAGTTCGAGAGTTTTGGGCAGAGTATTAGTTGGTTCACTAAGAATGTTTTTGATCGACTCATGCAAATTCTTTGCACCTATCAGCGTAAGTATTTTTTTATCGGTATCGATATAGTCATTTAATAAAACGATAATATTACCGTTATGTTCAGATACGTGTGCATTACCCTTCGCATTCCACGACCATAGACTTGTAAAGTTATGGTCAGAATACGGCGGTCTCTCCGATGCGGTTTTAATAATACGCCCCCCATGAGTTGGTTGTAGAGGGGAAAAGTTTGGGAATTGTGCAATCATTTCAATGTGTACCAATTTTCTCAAAGCAATTCAACGTTATTGCGAAACTGGATTGTAACGGTCTCTATTGCATTCCATATCAGGTATGGTACAATGATACCATGTTGGGTAAGAAAAACAAAAGTGTTGCTATCGTCATAATATTTTCCGCGCTCCTTGTCTGGTGGTTAGTTTTGAACTTTTTTTCAAATGAATATAACCCTTTGATATGGGCTGCTTCGTATCAAATCTTGGTTATTATCGCTGGATTTATTGGTGTGATGTTGGCGATGGGCTGGGGAGGACATAGATCTGTCATGGGTAAAGCTCTGATATCATTTGCCCTCGGAGCATTTTTCCAGGCATTTGGTCAAACTACTTTTAGTATCTACAATTTGTTTCTCGAAACAGATATTCCATACCCCTCACTGGCAGACGTTGGTTATTTTGGTAGTATACCTTTGTATATACTAGGTACTTTGTTTTTAGCACAAGCTTCGGGAATTAAAGTATCACTGAAGTCGTTTCAAAAAAAGCTTGTTGCCATTGTATTTCCTGTTTTAATGATAGTAGTTTCGTATGTAGCATTTCTCAAAGACTATGAGTTTGATTGGTCCGCGCCTTTAAGGATGTTGCTTGATTTCGGATATCCGTTTGGACAAGCAATTTATGTGTCAATTGCGATTTTAACGTTAAGCTTGTCAAAGGGATTACTTGGGGGTTTAATGAAAAATAAAATATTTTTTCTACTCAGTGCTTTAATTGTACAATACATTGCTGATTTTAATTTTTTATACCAAGCTATTCAAGGTACGTGGGTCAATGGTGGCTACGGGGATTTGATCTATATGACCGCCTATTTCTTGCTCGCAATGAGTTTACTGCAGTTCAATGTTGATTATATAAAACAGGGAAAATAATCCTATGTCCCTCCTCCAAACCATGGCCATAAAAATCATCCAAGAACAAGAGCTCATCATTGGGCCGATTGCTTGGGATGAAGCCAAAAAGGTCCAGGGGATGACGGTGTTGTACGAGAAACGGGAAGTGACGATGCAAGAAGAACCAGCCGTGGTGGATCGGCTAGTGGCTCAATACGAACGGTTATTTGGTCGGGCGTCACGCGAAGTGTGTAAAGAAGCGGTGCGTGACATCATTGGTGATGTGCCACAAGATAAGGTACCGGCAGCGTTAAAATAACGGGAAATTTAGAGCCGTCGCTATCTTTGGTTATCCACAAGAAGCCATAGATATTTTGTCCAATAATTGCAGGGGCAATATCGGTGTTTTGATTTGAGCGCCGTCGCGTAAACCCCCTTGTGTAAAAACCCGCTATTCTGCATAGTGGATAGATAGATTTATAACCATATATTAATAGTGAGCTCGTCGAACTATGACCCAATCCAAACCCATCCTCCTCTCCACCCTAGCAGCTAGTTTAGTGCTATTGTCTGGCTGTACGACAGTGCAAACAGCTACAAATACCAACGCGGTAAGTAACGCTAATAGTACGGTTAATACGAATACAGTCACTAATACCAACGAAGGGAACCTAAACACAGATACCGAGATTGTGACTAATACTAACGAAGCTGTCAGTAATACCAATACAAACTCAGACCAGTTGAGTGAAGTCGATACTTCAGATTGGTTGACCTACACCAACGATGAGTATGGGTTTAGTTTTAGGTATCCCGATACTTATATTATAAGTGCTCGCAATGGCTACAAGGGTGACTTTACAGAAAATGATGGTGTAATATTTGTTTTTCAGCAAAAGGATATTACGTCAATAGATTACCCTGTACGCATTGTTTTGTTTGAAGACATTATTGAACATCCTACTGCGAATGATATTAACATTGTACCATTTGCTGAAGGACCTAATAAACTTGGAGGGTCTTTTGACCATGTCATCAGTGAAGCATCATATTCAGTAAACCAGTATTCCGGAAAAATGTTTCGAGTAAAAGACTTGAGTGGTACATATCCAGTTGATGAAGACCATAAACTTAAAGATGTTGGTGAGTTTTATTATCTGGATTCGAACTCACGCACAGTCTTAGTTCACTTGACTGATGGGGCAGCTAAAAACATTGATATTGATGCACTATTAAATTCCTTACAATTTTAATTCACTCCTGATTCATCTCATCAGTACCGTATTGATGAGATGGCTTCAGCGGTGAATCCTCACTCCTGACTTGCTCGCCACGCATGGTTGCAGCAAGATCGTACGTTGACAATCTAGTTTCAAAGGAAACTCCAATGCGCAAGCCTCTGTTCGCTCTGCTTCTCATGATCCTGGGCTTCTTCCTGCCCTCGACCAAGGCTCTGGCCTACGGTCCCTTCGTCCTCCCGATCCACGACAACAGTGTCGAGATCAACGGCGGCGCCTGGAACTACAGTGTGAGTTGTTCTGCCGCGCAGTATGAAGTCGATTATTATCCGTTGCTCGCGAGCCACGGTGGATATGACTTCGACGGTGACGAAGGCGATAATGTCTACGCCGCCGCTTCTGGTGTCGTGGCCGATATCCAGAACAGTGACTGTCCTAATACGTATCCCAATGGAAATCCTACTTGGGGCTGCTTCGTGGACATCAAGCATGATGTGGATGGTGACAGCATCTACGACTACACCACCAAGTACACCCATCTCGTGTCTGGTTCTATCACCGTGGCCGTCGGCAACTCCGTCAGCTCAAACACGCTCATCGGTCATCTGGGTAACTCGGGCTTCTCTGACGGCGCTCATCTCCATTTCGGCGTTCAGAATTATGACTGGGCTCAGTACCTCAATCATGATTACTGGCTCGATCCCTACAACCTCAATGACGACAACGCCACCTGCTGTGACATCCCCAATGGCTGTCCCAACGAAGGTACTGCCAGTCAACACTCGGACTTCGACTGCGACGCCGCAACTGACTCGGACTACCTCTGGGCCAGCTGCCCGCCGACCTACGATGCAGAAGTAAATTCCTGCACCACCTCCGCCTACGACGTCACCCTGGCCTACATCACCGACGCCTTCACCAGCACGGGAACGGATGGCTCGATCGTCACCTACTACCAAGACGGTGACAACGAGCTCAACCTCTACGGAGATGAAGCAGTAGTCACCGACACGGCCAACCCCAACTACACCCTCGCCTGGCTGTCTGGTCGACTGACCAACGACGACGAGACCGATCTCGTCCAAGTGACGGCTACGACCGACCACACCCATGCCTACGTCTACCGCAGTGCGGGCAGTGGTGGTTTCTACGCTCTGGAAGAGTGGAAGTCTACCGGTACGCCGGCCGACTACGCCTTTCTGGATGATGTCGACAATGACAGCAACGACCTCGCTGACCTGATCCTCGGCTACCTCCAGTCAGACAGCACGGTGCAGTGGAAGATCTGTTCCAATCTCGGTACCATTTTCGACAGCTGTGCCATCTGGACGACCACCGACACCACGGATACGAACACCTTCGGGTCTGACGGCGATGTCTTCATCGTCGGAAACTTCGACGGTTCCGGTGGAGCAGACATCCTGCGTGGCCGTACCCAGAGCACGTCATCGTGCAACGGCAAGCTGAAGTGGAAGCTGCTCACCAGCA
>AMFJ01031108.1_pt1 | contig 11567 bp, 11 predicted proteins | sample 427208 | NCBI WGS metagenome assembly AMFJ01 (sample SAMN02954298, study PRJNA114691) | groundwater metagenome | biome: aquatic; feature: subsurface aquifer; material: sediment; isolation source: subsurface aquifer sediment | place: USA: Rifle, CO | collected 2008-08
CTCCCATCTCCAGGCGATGCCCCCGCCGATTTCGCCGGCCGGACCCATGGCCACGAGCAGTTGATAATCGCCGGCTGCCGCCATGTCGACAATCTTGCCCGGAGTGAGAAAATCCCTGGGAAATACCGAGGCGTGGCAGAGATGGTTGACCAGGCGCAGAAACCACTTGATCTGCCCGGAATCGGGCTCTTTGATGCTGAAACCGGAAAGGGGATGCACTTCGGCTGCGACGTCACCGGCTATTTCCGGATAGGAGAACTCCTTGATCAGGGTAAGTTCCGGGTTGCCGTTCGCCCGGCGGGAGATCCTGAACTGATCGGCCATCCGCGAGGCGATGAGAAGTTCCATTTCATCCATGCCGGATTCATCGTCCAGGTTGACCGTAGCGGTCATATTAAATGCGCGAAGCCCCAGATTCTCCAAAGGAAAGGAGAAATCGGTCTGCACATAATGACTGCCGGCAAAGCAACGGACCTCGACTTCGCCGCCGGGTGATCCTGCTCGCACCAGATAGGCCATAACCTCCTCGGCGGCCAGTGACATTTCGTCTGCCGCCGCCTCGTCAAGTCCCAGGCCCATTGCACCCTGGCCGACAAAAACGGGAGCAAGACGAATAAAGGCCTCTTCAGCCGGAATTTTCAAGAACAGGGAGCGGTTTGTTTTTCTCAGCATCGTTGCAACCATTTCCTTATGGGTTCCATCCGATCACAGAATACCATCTTTTTAGAGATAAATTGACTGCTTGAGACTTTATCAAAAAAATCCAGTTAAAGGAAATAATTTGCATGGCTGGGAGACGAGGGTTCGAATCTCGATAAGTGGAGTTAGAGTCCTTTAAATGGCCTTTCACATGACGGCACGCTACGCTCATAACAACCAGAACCAGTTGATGGAAAATGTCGATTACTTCGACTTTCCCTCAACTGTGTAAGGATCGTTCCGCAGCCTCGCTGAAAAACCTTGATCGGTCCATGCCGGAGATGGCTTTAACGTGCTCGTCGATCCGCTCTAGGAGATCTACCGGCACCATAACGTTGACCCGCTTTTTCGGCCGGTATTCTTCCATTGCCGATTCGCTCGGGACCACGGGGAATACTAACTCGTTTTCGGCGGCCTGCTCCTTCACCGCGTCATAACGGCTTGGTGCCGAGTATTCCCGGCCCTTACGGCCGACAACCAGCATACCGCTCAGGGCGTCGATGGCCATGGCTAGCGCCTCGTCAAGGTCCCGGCCGCTTGTATGGATCGATGACGCATCGGGAAAGCGCACACCAAAGCCGCCGCTTTCAAGTCTGTAGAAAATTGCATAGTATGTAAACATTTTATCCATTTCGGGCGCTCCTCTCTTTGAAATAACAGGAGAGGCCTTTCGACCTATCCTGTCATTTTTCCGCTTGTTTTAAGATTTCTTTCACCAGCCTTTCGTCGATCTCATTGTGTCTCGGCACAGGGAACCTGTAGCCTTTCCGGCTCTCCCAAAACTCATGATTCCTGCCCTGTCGTATCAGCATGGCCCCTCTTGCCTTCAACTCCTTGACCAGGTTTTGTTTCTTCATGCCTCCCCCTCTGTATGGATATATTTTTACACACGTGTGCGAGCAAGTCAATAAATATATTTACACACGTGTGTAAGATAATAAGGAAGGAAGAGAGGTTATTGCAATAAAAGCGCAATCAGAGAACAAGAGGGCGGACTCTGATATGTCGGGGAACTCGGCATAGTGGTCATCAATCTGTAGAACGGATAAACAAGCCGCCATTCTCTGTGTGATTTTTTGCTTTCCCACTTTACATTCAGTATCACTATTGATACTATCTTGTCATGGACAAGATAAGCGAACTCCTGAATGGGATGCAAGAAAATCCCAATAACTTCAAGTTTTCAGACCCTTGTAAGGTCTGCGATCATTATTTTGGCGAGGCCCGACAGAAGGGGACCAGCTATCGAGCTTACAAGACTCCATGGGCGGGCGATCCAAGGGTTAACATTCAAGACGGGAAGGGGAAAGCGAAGTTTTATCAAGTCCGACAAGTGTTAAAAGCAATCGAAAAGTTAAAAAAATAGGAGGGGACCATGCTAGACCATGATCATTATACCTACAGGGTTACTTGGTCGGAAGAAAATGGCGAATATATCGGTTTGTGTGCCGAATTCCCAAGCCTGAGCTGGCTTGATCAAAGCCCGGAAGATGCACTGAAAGGAATCCGGCAGGTTGTTGCCGATGTGGTGAAAGATCTTGCCGACAATGGGGAAAATGTCCCCGAACCGCTCGCAAGTAAAAAATTCAGCGGGAAGTTTCAGGTCAGAGTAACCGCCGACACCCACCGCGCACTGGCTATTAAAGCAGCTGAGAGGCACGTCAGTTTAAACAGATTAGTGAGCGAGAGCCTGGCTTCTTCCTGTTAACCCCGGCTATCGGCTGTACTGCATAAGGAGAGGACCGATAGTAATCGTGCTCTTATCTGGCGGCGACAAAAGCAGCCAGGGTGCCGATATTGAAAAGGCAATCGCACTAGCAAAGCAATGGAGGAATTGAAACATGGCTGAGAAATTCACCCGATGGGACGCAGCAGACCATCTCAAAACAGAAGAGGATAGCAAGGCATAGTTCGAGGCATGTCTTGATGGCCCTGAAGGTGGCAGTCTTATCCGTGCCGCCTTGGGAGATATCGCCAAGGCTCGTAATATGTCACGACTGGCCAAAGATATCGGATTGTCCCGAGAAGGATTATATCGGGCCTTGAGTGCCGATGGAAACCTAAAAATAAAAATACACGAGCATCATGAAAGTGATCAAGGAGCTTGGGTTACGCCTGCATGCCGGGACGCTGTAACAATCTCAATTTGAGGGTGAACAATCACTATGGTAATATGCAACGCAATACCAATAGCCCGCGCCTGAAATGACCGGATTGGCTCCTGTCGACCAGATTGCAAGTCAATGTCATTGACTTAAGTTTTGGACAATCGGTGACAGGCAGTTGATGGTGCATGAAACGCACCCCCCGATTTTCCGGGCGGCCGATTGGTCTCACGCGAAGACGCGAAGTGCTGGAAAAGCGGAGTTTAAACCCTTCGCGAACTTCGCGGCTTCGCGTGCTTTTACTTAATACTCTTAAAACAGAAAAGCACTTACCGAATCAACGATAAGTGCTTGAATTTGCATGGCTGGGGGACGAGGGCTCGAACCTCGATAAGCGGAGTCAGAGTCCGCCGCCTTACCATTAGACCATCCCCCATCCCTATGGAAGCGTGGCGAGTTTATAAAAGATTTCGCAAAAACTGTCAAGAGAATTTCAGCTGATGATAATGCCGGTCAGCTGATGACAATCCCGGCATACCCGACAACCTGGTCCGTATCTCCGGATACGTAACCAGAATCGGTATGTCCGACCAGATGATACTTCGAGGCCCCGCAGGCTAATGCCGCCAGCATGGCGATTACCACGGGGATCACGCCGCACATGGAGATCCGCTGGCTGTGGACCGTATGGTAGAGGTCGTAAGGGTTAAGCTGTTCGATACACTGCAAGGCCAGTCTGTCTTTTTTTTCGGTCTTTGGCCTGGATTCGTAATGGTTCATATCGCTTGAAGCGACAATGAGGATATCTCGGCCGCTGATCCGGATCGCTTTGGCCAGGGTAGCGGCCACATCCTCGCAGAGCGGATAGGTGATATGGGATATCACCAGTGGCACAATGCTCAGGTGTTCTTGCAGCCTCTGCAGAAACGGTACCTGTACCTCAAGGGAATGTTCGTATTTATGGGCCAGTTCATCCACTTTGATATGTTGAGAATGTGCGAGGATAAGATCGGTGAGTTCCCGGTCGATCGGAACACTCCCCATCGGCATGTCCCACGATGTCGTGGAGAGTGCGACGGGCGCCCCTTGGCCATGGTGATTGGGGCCGAGAATGATGACCGTTTCCGGGATGACCACGGCAGAGAATGTTTCCGCGGCAAGGGCGCCGGAATAAACATAGCCGGCGTGGGGAGAGACGACGGCTAAGCCTTTAATTTTTCCGGAATCCGGGACGGCCGGCAGCAATTCAGTTACGGCAAGTCCTAGAGCTTTGGCGGATCCTGGGTAGAAGCGGTCGGCAACAGCTGGTTGTCTCATTGTCATCCACCTCGTTTCGGAAAATTTTTAGTTGTTTTTTACGGACCAGGTTGTCCCAGCCGGTCCATCCTTGAGTTCGATATTCTGGGCCAGGAGAAGGTCTCTGATTTCGTCGCCTCTCGCCCAGTTTTTGGCTAACCGACACTCGTAGCGTTCGGCAATAAGTGTTTCAATGGCGGCAACATTGAGGCCGCCCTCGGAGATTTTTTTATTTTTTCCGGCCGCCAGAAAAGTGTTCGCGTCTTCCCGCAGAATTCCCATTATATCGGCCAGTTTTCTCAGGGTTTCCGCGCCATTTTTTAAGAACTGAATATCACCAGCCGATGGTGTGGCGGGGAGCTTCCGGCAAATACGATTGATCGATTTTACCGTATCGAAGAAAACGCCCTGAGCCTGTGCCGTATTGAAATCATTGTCCATCGCCTGCTGAAAGCGTGTCTCCATTCCTTTAAGCTGCCTGAGGTCATTTTCGGTGAGAACGCTCGGGAGCGCCGAATCTCTTTTCCCGGAATCGAGCCGATCGACCGCCGCCAGACATTCATAGAGCCGTTCAAGCCCCGCGGTTGCATCCTGCATTGCCGACTCGGAAAAATCGAGGGGGTTGCGATAATGGGTGGAGAAGATGAAGAAACGGAGAATTTCCGGATGGTAGTGGCTAAGGATATCCCTGATTGTCAGGAAATTGCCGAGGGATTTCGACATCTTTTCGTCGCGGATGGTCACAAAGCCGTGATGGATCCAGGTCGTGGCAAATGGTTTGCCGTTTGCGCCCTCACTTTGGGCGATCTCATTTTCATGGTGGGGGAAGATGAGATCCTGTCCTCCGCCATGAATATCGAAGGTCTCGCCGAGATATTTTCTGCTCATTGCCGAACATTCAATGTGCCAGCCGGGACGGCCGGGCCCCCAGGGGCTTGCCCAGGTAGGTTCTCCCGGCTTCGATCCTTTCCACAGCACAAAATCCATGGGATTCCGTTTTTGTTCGTTGACGGAGATTCTCGCCCCCGCCTGCATATCGGCTGGATTTCTCTTGGAAAGCTTGCCGTAGCCGGGGAAACTGTCGACGACATAGTACACGTCATTGCCGGACGGGTAAGCTTTGCCTTTCCCGACGAGTTCGCCGATAAGATCGATCATTTCGGTGATATGTTCGGTGGCTTTGGGTTCGATGTCGGGCCGGTTGATCCCGAGCCGATCCATATCGACGTAAAATTCGTTAATAAAGCGGGCGGCAAGTTCTTCCGACGAGGTCTGCTGTTCTTTGGCCCGGGCAATTATTTTATCGTCGATATCGGTGAAATTGCGAACATAGGTAACTTTGTAGCCGCGATATTTCAGGTAGTTGACGATCATGTCAAAGGCGAGAGCGGATCTGGCATGGCCGATATGGCAATAGTCGTAGGAGGTGATACCGCAGACATAGAGCTTCACATGACCGGGTTCAATGGTTTGCAGGATTTCTTTCTGGCCGGATAGGGTATTGTGAATTCGTATAGTCATCTCAATGGAACTGCATATAGACAGTTCGAATATCTTGTATTAAGTACATCGCAGGTGATCCGGGGGATCGGGCTCAATTCGGGTTTTGTTTTGTCTCAGGTCAAATATCATAATCTAAATATCATAATCTTATTAAGAGGAAAAGACAACAATGAGCCGTGGCGCAACAGAAATACGCACCTGGAGCGAGACCTTCAGGGCATGGCTGCATCCCGGTGCCGTTGCGATGCTTTTTCTCGGGTTCGCGGCCGGTATTCCTATCCTCCTCATATTTTCGACGCTTTCCGTGTGGCTGCGCGAGGCAGGGGTGGAGCGGTCGGCGGTGACGTTTTTCAGCTGGGCGGCGTTAGGCTATTCGTTCAAATTTCTCTGGGCGCCGATTGTCGATCTCCTGCCCTTACCGGTGTTGACGAGAATATTAGGGCGCCGGCGGGCCTGGCTGATTATTGCCCAGCTGCTTATAATTACTGCTATTCTTACAATGGCATCGCTGGATCCGGCCGAAAGTCAACTGAACCTGACGTTTATGGCGTTGGCGGCAGTGCTGCTGGGTTTTTCTTCGGCAACTCAGGATATTGTCATCGATGCATATCGGATTGAAACGGGTGAGGAAGCCATTCAGGCGCTGTTTGCTTCGATGTATATCGCCGGTTACCGCATGGGGATGCTGGTGGCCGGAGCGGGTTCGCTATTTCTCGCCGACTATCTGGGGGAGGGGATCATCGGTTACAGCTACTCTGTCTGGCGGGAGACATACATCGTCATGGCGGCCGTGATGGGCTGCGGTGTGGTGACGACCCTCTGCATCAGGGAACCGATATCTTCCGGAATTGCCAACCGCCACAGCTACACCGTACTTGAGTATCTGCGCTTCCTCTCGGTTTTCGCTCTGACAATGGCAGCCTTTGCCCTGACATTTTTTTATTCCGGTTCCAGTTTTCCGGAAATGATGCATACGTATCTGTCGTTATCGGCGGGAGAGGGGGAGATTGCTTCGTTTTTAATTGAAATATTGCGATTTATCATGGCCTTAGCTGCTTCATCGGCAGTCGCCTGGGTGACTGTAGCGACCAGTTTGGCCGACAGGAAGATGGTCTCCCGCGCCTATATTGCGCCGATGAAGGATTTTTTTCTCCGATATGGCGGAAAAACCGCTGCACTGATTTTGGTGCTTATCGGTTTTTATCGGTTGTCGGATATCGTGTTGGGCGTTGTTTCCAATGTGTTTTATCTGGACATGGGGTTCAGCAAGGCGGTGATTGCCGGAATCACCAAGTCCTTCGGCTTGGCGATGACCTTGGTTGGCGGCTTTCTCGGAGGGGTGCTGACGGTTCGTTTTGGTGTGCATAAGATACTGTTTTTAGGAGCTTTTCTCTCGGCTGCCACCAATCTGCTCTTTATGCTTCTGGCCGATGCCGGGGCCAATATATCCATGTTGACCGTGGTGATCGGCGCGGACAATCTGAGTGCCGGGATCGCAACTACCGCCTTTATCGCGTTTCTTTCAAGTCTCACCAGTATCTCGTTTACCGCGGTGCAATATGCCATCTTCAGTTCCATGATGACCCTGCTCCCTAAGGTAATTGGTGGATATTCCGGAACAATGGTGTCGGCGTTCGGGTATGGGAATTTTTTTATGTTAACTGCGCTGATGGGGCTTCCCGTCCTCTTTCTTATCGTATGGGTGCGAAAGGTGACTGCCGGCGCGTGAAAAGCTCAGGGGGGGGGGGCAAAAGGAAAATTGAACGGAGGCACCGGCAAGACAGGCAGTTGTCCGGAAATCAAGGATGGTGATAATGTCCGAGGTATAACCCCATGGCGTTGATGAGACGGTCGTCTCGAAAAGATATTCCGGCCTGGTACCCCGGTTCGTCTATCTGTTTATTGCACCAGGCGATCTGGCCCGTACCTTCCTGGAGGTTTTTCGGGAAGAATTCTTCGAATGAGAAGCGCACGATTGTGTCGTTGATCAGCGGCTTTTCCGTTGCCAGCCGCATTCCGCCCATGCTCAAATCGAGGGTCCTGCCTATCGTCGAGAGATGTGAGGCAACCTGCCCTGATCCAACAAGTTTCACCAGAGTAACCTTCTGACAGATTTCGACTCGCTCATATTTCCTGAGGTTGCGATTTGCCTGTCTATATTTCGCCATCAGTTGGACATGGTTTGCCGAGTACAAAGTATATTGCATACATTGTGGATAGTTGAGCGTTTTGCAATACACTTCGATGTGGTCATCGAGGGGTATGAAGAGTCCTCCCTGGCAAAGCTGGCATTTCAACGATTGCGCCGACCAGAATGGACATACTTCCTGATATTTGGAATCTTTTGTTGCCATAGTTTTACAATCCCGGAGAAAAGGGATGAATTTCAGGAACGCCACTCTCGTTGAAAATACTGCAAGAAATGTGCCTGAAGCTTCAGGCTACTTGAGTTCCTTCGGGGAGATGTTGTGCCGCTTCATTTTGTCGTAGAAAGCGGTTTTCCCAATATCCAGCTGCTTAACGGTCAACGGGACGTTGCCATGATTTTTTTCGAGTGCGTACAGGATGATATCTTTTTCAATGTCGGAAACCATGGCCTTGAGAGTCCGACCTTCAATCCGTTGCAGATAGTTTTTCTGCGGTGATTGATTTTTGTCTTTCGGCAGGGTGTCGAAAAAGAGTTCATTTTCGGTAATGGTATTGTTTTTTGCCATGAGAACAGCCCGTTGGATAACATTCTCCAGTTCGCGCACATTGCCGGGCCAATCGTGGAGCAACAGGCGGTCGAGGATCGATTGGGGCAGGAAATTGATATCCTTTTTAAAAGCCTGGCGGTATTTTCTGATAAAATGAGTTGTGAGATCAATGATATCCTCCTTGCGTTCGCGCAGGGGAGGAATGGAGATATTGATGATATTGAGTCGATAGAACAGATCGAGACGAAAGCTGCCTTGCTGGACCATAGCCGAGAGATCGAGGTTGGTCGCGGCGATAACCCTGACATCTATTTTTACCGGAGTATTTCCGCCAACCCGGATTATATCTCCGTCTTGCAGAACTCGCAGCAGTGCTGCCTGCATCCTGGGACTGATGTCGCCTATTTCATCGAGGAAAATAGTGCCGCCGTCGACAACTTCGAATTTCCCTTTCCTCTTACTGTCCGCGCCGGTAAAGGCCCCTTTTTCATGGCCGAAAAGGTCGCTTTCCAGCAGGGAGTCGTTAATGGTATTGCAGTTGATCTTCAGGAAGGGCTTGTTGTTGCGGTTGCTGCATTCTCTGATCAAATTTGCAACCAGTTCCTTGCCGGTGCCCGATTCGCCGGTGATGAGAATGGTGGCATCCGATTTTGCCACCTGAAACACCATATCCCGCAGTTCGCTGAGGGAGCGACTGGAGCCGATCATTTTTCCTTCAGCCGGTTGTTCTTTGAGGTGTTCCTTGAGGGAATTCAATTCGGTCGCAAGTTTTTGCCGCATTCTTTCGCTTTCCTTCAATTCACTGATTTTATGCGAAAGTATGGTTTCTATGCTGGTGTGGAAAAGAGAGAGTTCCTCTAATTGCCTTTTGTTCTCGGTGAGATCCTTGATAAAAAACCAGTAAAGGGAATCGTCTCGATATCCGGTGAATGGTGCCAGGGTATATTCAAGGTGGTATTGGTCCAGGTTAGTTTCGAAGGTGCCGCCGATATTATCGTCCTGGATGGCATGGGCGACAATTTTCAGGAGTGCGGAAAGCCGGCTCTGTCTCTCCGAATCATTACTGATTTTATGCCGGGTCAGGTCACCCAGGAATTTCCTTGCGCTCGGATTCATGTACTCAATGGAGTCACTGTCCTTAACAAGCAGAACCATTTCGGGAATGGTTTCCAGGAGACTCTTCTGGTTTTTGATGAGTCTTTCTGCGTCCTGACTGGAACCTTTCATAATACTTCTTGCCGGGTAATGAGAGTGAGTGAGTGTTTCCATTGTGAATTGATCCCCCTGTCTTGCAGGCATTTTGTGCTATTATATAAGAGGGTGAGAGAAATTGGTAGATTTTTCCAGTTTTCTGAAATAATTCTCTTTTCTGAACTTTTCCTTAGCCCCGATCGACAGGTTTCTTTGCGGCGCCCCTTGCGGCGAAAAACATCCGAATAATTTTTTCAAGGAACTGATACCTTGGTTCAACTCAATGATACGTCTATGTTTCTTCGGTTGGGTCTGTCGATTCTTGTGGCGTCCGTCTTTGGTCTGACCGGATTGGCTTATGCCCTCGATCCGGCTGAAATTCTCGTCGTGGCTAACGGGCGTATGAAGGAAAGTGTTGAAATAGCGCAGTATTATATGGAAAGAAGGGGCATCCCCGGCTCGCATCTGCTTATCGTCTCTCTCTCTTTTGGTGAAACCATGTCGAGGGAAGAATATGATCGTGTTCTGAAAAGCGAAGTTCTCCATGCGCTCAATTCCCTGCAGCCGATCCACCGCATTGCCGCTGTTGTCCTTATTTACGGAATACCTCTCAAGGTCGAACCGCCGAAACCTTCCCGGGGCGAGGATGAAGAGCTGCACCAATACCAGCAAAAATTGGATGCGGTCAGTCATGACCCGGATATGAAAGGAGAGAAGGGCGAGGGGAGGAAGGCCGATCTTCTTCGCACTCTCGACAGTTTACGGAAAACCGGCCAGAGAGCGGCTGTCGACTCGGAATTGGCCTTGGCCAAGGCCGGAGACTACAGCCTGGATGGGTGGATAAGAAACCCGTACTTTTTAGGATTCCAGGGGCTGCCGCCGACGGTGGGCAAAGATCAGGTGCTGCTTGTCAGCCGCCTGGATGGACCGGATGCGCCGACTGTGTATCGGCTGATCAAGGACACGCTGCTGGCCGAGGCGGAAGGTTTGCACGGCAAGGCCTATTTTGACGCTCGCTGGCCACAGCCTGAAAACCCGGATCTTTCAGGCTATGCGAGATATGATCTTTCTCTGCATCGGGCAGCAAAGATCGCCGCAGCGAGAATGACAACCCTGGTCGATGACAAGCAGGAGCTGTTTGCCGAGTCGTGCTGTCCCGACGCGGCTCTGTACTGCGGATGGTATTCCCTCGGCCGGTATATCGATAGTTTTTCATGGCAGAAGGGGGCGATCGGCTATCATATCGCAAGCGCGGAATGTGCAACGCTGAGAGGAAAAAACAGCTCGGGGTGGTGTGTAAAAATGCTTGAAAAAGGTGCTGCCGCAACTATCGGTCCGGTGTATGAGCCGTATGTTCAGGGTTTTCCTCTGCCTGAACTTTTTTTCGCGCAACTCATTGAAGGGGATATGAGCCTCGGGGAGTCCTACCTGGTGGCATTGCCGTATCTTTCGTGGCAGATGGTGTTGGTCGGCGACCCACTCTACCAGCCGTTTCCGCGGCAACGTTAATTGCAACAGATCGTTTAGTTACGCGGAGCAACGTCAGCCGAATCAGGCCAGATAAATGGCGGCTTTCGTCGCATTTTTCTCAGCCAGTCAAGGCTGTGACGGACACCGGGAGAGCGGAGCAACCGGCTGACGAGTCGATGTTTACCGGGCAAAGAAAGGAGGAGAATGCCGAGCAAAATAGTGAGCAGTCCCTGCCCGGGAAGAAAAAGCATGGAAATTCCGGCGGCCAGCAGGAATAGCCCCAGAACATTGCGAATGATAAGAAAACACAGGGAGCCGGCAGTCAATGCCGGACGGATTCTCGCAGCTGTGCTGAGTTTCAAAAAACAGTCGGGAGCAAGGAGACCGACAAAGTAGGGAATAAGCAGCAGGCTCAGCACAAAAGTGATGAAGGAGAGTCCGGCGAGCCAGCCCAGCACATTTTGCAGAAATGGGGAATGTATGACTTCCATTAAACCATTCACCTGGATGGGTCTTCACCCGGTGTATCTATTAAGTTTAGTTCAATAGTATTATGCACTTTGTCCGATTGGTTCCGCTTCCCCTCCCTTGACGGGAGGGGAGTGAG
>AMFJ01021606.1_pt1 | contig 11564 bp, 11 predicted proteins | sample 427208 | NCBI WGS metagenome assembly AMFJ01 (sample SAMN02954298, study PRJNA114691) | groundwater metagenome | biome: aquatic; feature: subsurface aquifer; material: sediment; isolation source: subsurface aquifer sediment | place: USA: Rifle, CO | collected 2008-08
TTCTAGGGTAGTTGCTATTTGGTATTGTTTGTAGTCAAGTGTTGTTCAATATATGTAGTAGTTATTTGAAAGTGGGTCTTTGGGGGTTTTTGATATTTTAGCTAGTGATGATACTTGATCTTGTATTTCTCATTTGTATGCAACAACTGTAGAGTTTATTGTTCACTCTGTTAGTGTTCATTCTGGCTTTGGATAATAACCGGATTTTACAGAGTAGAGTTCTATTCATTTTGATAGTGACATAGTATCTGATATTCTAGATCAGTCTCTGGCTTTAGATGAGAATCATCAGAAGCTCAAAAAAGCTATAGTACCAAGTATTGCGAGGATTGATATTACAACTATTAGTTCTACTAGGGTGAATCATTTGTAATTAGGTTTTTTGTTTAGTGGTTTCATGGAATTTAAGATTAATTAATAAATAAGTTTTTTTGTTTTTTAAAAAAAACTTAGAAGGAGTGTAATATATTTTTTGGTGGAAGTCAAGGGAATTTTTTAAATTTATTGATTTTTAAATTTTTTTCGTAAAATACTCCGGTATTTATTAAAATAACAAAAATATAAAAGAAATGGCGGAAAATTATTATGATATACTTGGGGTTTCAAAGGATGCCACATGAGAAGAAATAAAAAAAGCGTATCGTAAAAAGGCGATGGATTCTCATCCAGATAGACATGGTTGAGATAAAGAAAAAGAAGCTCAATTTAAGAAAATTAATGAGGCTTATGGAGTTTTGAGTGATGCCTGAAAAAAGGCTCATTATGATAGATTTGGCTCTACAGAAGGAATGTGAGGATTTTGAAATGGGTCAGGGTGATTTAATGTAGACTTTGATATTTGAGATATTTTTGAATCATTTTTTGGACAAGGTTTTGGCGGAAATTCTTGATGAAGAAAGAAAAAAAGTGAAAATTGAGAAGATATAGAAATAAATGTAAAACTTGATTTCGGGGAGTCTATATTTTGAGTAAAAAAAATTATAACATTTGATAGAAAAGAAATATGCTCTGATTGTACTTGAACTTGAGCCAAAAAATGAACAACTCCAAAAACTTGTAGTATTTGTCATGGAACTTGACAGGTGAAAAAAAGAGTAAATTCGTTTTTTTGAGTTATTGAACAAGCTTCAGTTTGTCCTACATGTCATTGAAGCTGAGAAATAATTGAAGAAAAATGTGGGAAATGCAATTGAAACAAGAGAATTGTAGAGAAAATAAAAAAAGAAATTGATGTGCCAGCCTGAATTGATAATGAAATGACTCTAAAAATCAAGTGAGAATGAAATAAATGAACAAATGGAAGAAATGGAGATTTATATGTAATATTTGGTGTTCCTGGTAGTTTCGAGTGATTAGTAAGAGAAAATTCAAATCTTTTTTATGACTTAGAATTAGACCCAGTTGAAGCTGTGCTTTGAATAAAAAAGAAAGTAAAATTGCCACTACTATGAGAAAGAACTATTGAAATAAAATCGGGTATTCAAGACGGAGAAATTATAAAATTTAAATGAGATTGAGTAAAAGATGTCTGAAAGGATATTAAATGAGATTTATTTGTAGAAATAAAAATAAAAATCCCAACTAGCCTCACAAAAAAAGAAAAAGAATTATATGAACAAATAGCTTCGCTTAAGTGAATTGATACAAACAAATGAATTTTTGGAAATATATTTTAATAAAGAAAATATGACAACATATGATGAGCTAATAAATGTTCCCTCTTTTTGAAAAAAGAAAGAAAATTTTAATACAGAGAGATGAGAAATTAAATTTTTTTGTCGTGATTGTAGACGCATTGTAGAAACTACAAGATTAAATCCAAATAAATATATCTATGAATGTCATATTTGTAAATGACGAAATATCTCTATTTGAACGCAAGAATGACTTGTTGATTTTTATGAAATTAAGTAATTTTTAAAAAAGATTTGCATTTTATATACTTTCTTATATACTCCGTGTATATTTAATTTTTAACTATATATTTATGACAGATAATAAAAAGGATGCTCTAAATCAAGCACTTTCTATGATAGAAAAGCAATTTTGAGCTGGGTCTATAATGAAACTCTGAGATAAACAAGTTCAAAAAGTAGAAACTACATCTTCTGGAAGTTTAGCTCTAGATGATGCTCTTGGTGGATGATACGCAAGATGAAGAATAATTGAAATATACTGACCAGAATCATCTGGTAAAACAACTCTAACTCTACATGCTATTGCTGAAATGCAAAAAATAGGCTGAACTGCGGCTTTTATAGATGCAGAGCACGCTCTCGATCCAGAATATGCTCGCAAAATTTGAGTAAATACCGATGATCTAATTGTTTCACAACCTGATTATGGAGAACAAGCTTTAGAAATCGTAGATGCACTAGTTAGAAGTGGGGCTGTGGATTTGATTGTAGTAGACTCAGTTGCTGCATTGGTTCCAAAAGCTGAAATAGAATGATCTATGGGAGATTCTCATATGTGACTTCAGGCTCGTCTAATGAGTCAAGCACTTCGTAAAATCACTTGAGTAATATCAAAATCTCATACAACTGTAATTTTCATTAATCAAATTCGTATGAAAATATGAATTATGTTTGGTAATCCAGAGACAACAACAGGTTGAAATGCTCTAAAATTCTATGCATCTCAAAGACTTGATATAAGAAAAAAAGAGAAGATTGAAAGTACAACTCCAGATTGAAAAGAGGCTACATGAAATAGGGTGAAAGTTAAAGTTGTTAAAAATAAAATAGCTCCTCCTTTTAAAGATGCAGAAATTGATATTCTTTTTGCTGAAGGAATTTCTAAAGTTTGAGAAATTATAGATATTTGATCAGCAAAAGATATTATCAAAAAATCATGAGCATTTTTCTCTTACTGAGAAATTAAACTAGGACAATGAAGAGAAAATGCAAAACAATTTCTAAGAGACAATCCAAAAGTGGCTTCAGAAATAGAGAAAAAGATTAAAAAATAAATTTCTTTATTTTCCATTTTTACATATAATAAAATCACTTATTTTGGTAAGTGATTTTTTAGTAGTTCATTTTTGAGAATTTCATTTTTTAAATCCCCAGAGATGAAAGACTAAAATTTTATCAAAATTAAGTAATTTTATTTTTAACTTTTTAAATTATGATAATTTGATTAAGTGATTTAGCGATTTTAGCTCATAAATCCTTTTCTAAGACATACAATATTTCCTGAAAAAATCTTACTTTTGAGAGTGGAAAATTGGCGCTAATCGCAGATTGAAGCGTAGTTATTAGTGATGAAGCTGGTAATTATCTTCTAACAACTGCTTGAATTAGTGATAAGGCAAAAGAATGAATTGATTTTTTTCCGATGACTGTGGAATTCCAAGAAAGATATTATGCCACTGGTAAAATTGGATGAAATAGATTTATGAAAAGAGAAGCAAGACCAAGTGAGGTTGCTGTATTAAATTCTCGCATTATAGATAGACCAATTCGCCCAATGTTTCCAAAATGAATAGCAAATGAAGTTCAAATAATTTCTACAATTTTGTCTTCTTCTGGCGCTTCTGACTATGGATTTTACGGGGTTACTTGAGCTTCACTTGCATTAATGTTATCTGGAACTGTGGAGTTTGAATGACCAGTTTCTGGTTGTAGAGTTATGGTGGATGCTACTGATAATTTGAAATTTGATCCAACAATGGAAGAATTAAAAACTGCTAAATTAGACCTGACAATTGCGGGTACTATGGATGCAATTACTATGGTAGAATCTCAAGGACAAGAAATAGACGATAAAACAGTTTTAAAAGCATTTGAATTTGCTCATGGAATTATCAAGGAATTATGTAAAGCTCAACTTGATTTTGTAAATAGCTATTCTCTCGTTCATCCTCTTCCAAAATCAAAAATAATAGTTAAAACATTGAGCGAAACTTTATACAAAAAAATTGAATGATATATTACACAAGACAAAATGACTCCACTTTATTACGTAAGTAAAATGGATTTTCACGAGGAAATGCATAATTTAAGTGTTGATGTTAAAAATTGGCTAGGATATACCGAAGATACAGAAGATATGACTATTTGAGCAATTGAGGAAAGTGTATACAAAGCTATAAAAAAACACATGAGAAAAAATGTACTTGAGAAAAAATTAAGACTTGACGGAAGAAAATTAAACGAAGTAAGACCAGTTTTTGGAGAATTTGGAGTACTTCCAAGAACTCATGGATCAGCTCTTTTTCAAAGATGAGTTACTCAAGTTTTGACTATTACAACGCTTGGAGGACCTGGAGATATTCAAATAATTGATGATATGTTTGAAGAAAATACAAAACGCTATATTCACCATTATAATTTCCCTCCTTATTCAGTGTGAGAAGTAAGACCACTAAGAGCCCCATCTAGAAGAGATATCTGACATGGAAGACTTGCTGAAAAAGCAATTGAACCAATTTTGCCAAGTCTCGAAGATTTTCCTTATTTTATAAGATGTGTATCTGAAACTATGACTTGTAATGGATCAAGCTCAATGGGTGCAATTTGTGCCTCTACTATGTCACTTATGGATAGTTGAGTACCAATTAAAAATCTAGTGAGTTGAGTTGCTATGGGAATGATTTATGATGATGCTACTTGAAAATACGAGATTTTATCTGATATTCAAGCCCAAGAAGATTTTCTATGAGATATGGATTTTAAGATTTGAGCAACTGACAAGTGAATTACGGCCCTTCAAATGGATTGTAAAATCAAGTGATTAAGTCTTGATATAATAGCGAAAGTATTGACTCAATCAAAAGAAGCTCTCGCATATATCCAAAAAGAAATGACAAAAAAATTAAGCACTCCAAGATCTGAACTTTCTCCATTTGCACCATTTATTCTAAGTATGAAAATAGCAACTGACAGAATTAGAGAAGTTATCGGAAAATGATGAGAAACAATCCAAAAAATCACAAAAGAATTTGAAGTTGAAATTGACATAACAGACGAAGGATTATTATCTGTAACCGCGAAAAATCAAGCTTCTTGAAAACTAGCTATAGATTTTATCACAAAAATGCTAAAATGAGTAGAGGTATGAGAAACTGGAACTGGAAAAGTAGCGAAAATTCTTGACTGAATCGGAGCTATTATCGACCTTGGTCAAAACAAATCTGGAATGATCCATATCTCAAAGATAGCAAAAGAAAGAGTAAATAATATCTGAGATTACCTAAAAGTATGAGATATGGTGGAATACAAAGTGCTTACCGTAGACAAAGAAAACGGAAAGGTTGGATTGGAGAGGGTTATTAAGGATTAATCTTTTAAAATATGCCCACAACAATCCCGAAAATAAATAAATCTTGGCTTGATGTCTTAGGTCAAGAATTTGAGAAAGATTATATGAAAAATATTAAGAAATTTTTGGTGGAGGAAATTAGCTCAGGAGAGATAATTTATCCAAAACCAGAGAATATTTTTAATGCACTAAATTCGACTTCGCTTGAAAAAATAAAAGTCGTAATTCTCGGACAAGATCCATATCATGGAGCCGGACAGGCTCATTGATTGAGTTTTTCTGTTATGGACGGAGTTGCAAAACCTCCGAGTCTTCAAAATATCTTCAAGGAACTGAAGTCTGATTTATGAACTAGTATTCCTGATAGTTGAAATCTGGAAAAATGGACTAGAGAGTGAGTTTTACTTCTTAATGCGATTCTCACTGTTAAGGCAAATAACCCAGCTTCGCATAGTAAAATTGGTTGGGAGAGATTTACGGATGAAGTGATTAAAATTATTTCAGATAAAAGAGAAAATGTAGTTTTTTTGCTTTGGTGAGCCTTCGCACAAAGTAAAGAAAATCTCATAGATTCTTCAAAACATTTAATTCTAAAAGCCCCTCATCCATCTCCATTTTCAGCTCATAAGTGATTTTTAGGTTGTAAACATTTTTCTCAGGCAAATGCATATTTAAAGGAAAAGTGAATAGAACCAATTAATTGGAATTTGTAATAGATTTGATATTTTGAATTTTTTTGGTATAACTCATGTGAGTTTTGTTTTCTAAATCTAAATTATGACAAAAGTTGTTGAAATTAAAGATTATTTTCCTGTAGATTTTATAGAATTACCAATAATTAAAGCTTACGATATGCCGCTAATTCAAGGTATGAGAAACAAGATTTGAATTATAGTTGGAAAAGCTTTTATAGAGGAAATTATATGAATCGCGCAAAAATGAAAAAATATTTTGTCAGAGAAAAATATAAGCGCAAATTCTCTTCCATATAATATTGAAATTCATCTAAAACAAGTTAAAGAAACAGAAAAACAAGAGTTAGCAGATAAAATTAATTCTGTTATAAAGTTAAAATTAAGTGTAAAAATTAAAAAACAATTATTGCATTTGAGAAACAAAATTTTACAAAATAATATACAAAATTAAAATGATAGCATTTATCTTATGAAGAGAGTTTCGCTTGAGTATAGCTGAGATTTCTAATTTTTTCCAAAACTCAAAACTCATTTTTGCAGACCGTGAAATTGCATTTTTTGAGTGAATTAGTAATGAAGAAATTACTTCAAATTTCTATAAACTCGGATGAAGTATTAAAGTTATTGAAATAATAACCGAAATTCAGGAAGAGAAAAATTTTCCCGCAGAGAGTGAAAAAATAATTTCAGAAAAAATAGATTTTGAAACAGGTAAATTTTGTTATGCTTTTGCCCAATATGGAATGAATTCAAATATTTTTATGGCCTGAATTAAAGTAAAAAAAGAGCTTAAAAAAGCTAATTTCAAAAACGCAAGATTTGTAAATAAAGATTCAAATAATGTAAATGCCGCGGTTTATAAAAAAGAAAAACTCGGAACTCTCACTTGAATAGAGCTTAATTTTATTAAAGCCGAAGATAGATTATTTCTCGGAAAAACCATAGCTTATCAAGATGTTGATAGTTATAGCGCTCGTGATTTCTGAAAATCTCGTGATATGTGAATTGGGATGCTTCCGCCAAAATTAGCTCAAATGATGATAAATATGACTTGAAATAGTTGAAGTGCGATTTATGATCCATTTTGTGGACTTGGAACTATTTTAATTGAGGCACTAAATTCTGAATATTGTAATGTTTATGGAAGTGATTTAAATGAAAAAATGGTCGAGGCAACTCAAAAAAATATTTCTTTTTATTTGAAAGAATCTACTAAAGCTGAGGTATTTAAACAAGATTCTTCTCAGATAGAAAAAGTGGATTTTCTAAAATGAACAAGAAATATTTCAATTATCTCAGAAGGATATCTGGGCTCTATAATGACAAAATGACATGTAACAGAAGAAAAAATTGATTTAGAAAGAGATGCTTTATATAAAATTTACAAATGATTTTTTAGCGGATTAAAGAAAATTCATTTCAAATGAGATATTGTAATTTGTTTCCCATTCTGGGAACTTAAATGAAAATATATTTATTTCGAAGAAGTCTACAGACTCCTTCGCGACCTCGGATTTGATACAAAAAAACTTCTCCCAGACAATCTAGAATTCAGAGAAACCAGAAGCTGAAGTCTCCTTTATCACAGACCCGGACAACAAGTTTGAAGAGAAATATTTAAATTGAAGTTAAACTAAATATAAAATAAAAGCCAGCGAAAGCTGGCTTTTATTTTATATTGAAAAACTCTGTTCTAATAATTTTATTTATTTTTGTCTAAAATATTTGCAAAATCTTTTTGAGCAGAGGTAATTACTTTTTTTATTCAATTTTGTTTTGGCTCAACTTCTATTTGAAAATTCATATCAAAAGGCAAATTAAGACTAGCTTGTTTCATTTCATTTCAAAAAATCTTCATTAATTCCCATAATTGAATTTTAGCAAATCATTTTAAATCCACTTCAAGAGGATGATTTTTAGCATCAAGTCCAAGTTTTTGAAAATATTTTTCTCTAACCTTAATTCAATGTTCAGTTAATTTAACAAATGCATAATTATTAAAATTGCATTGTGCCATATTTTCATTATTTTGTGTTTCTAAATTTTCTTTTGGTACCATATTTTTAAAGTTAAAATTATTTATTACAAACTCATGATATCATTTTATATAAAAATTTGCAAATTTTATAGATTTGGTCAAAAGATTGTAAAATTATATTTGATTTAATTCGTATAAAATTTATAATAAACGAGTTTATTTTTTAATTTAAAATATTATGAGTTCTACATTAATAATTATTATAATTCTAGTATTGCTTGTTGTTTTTGTTATTTCAAAATACAATGGGATAATCCAGATGAGAAACAACAGACAAAATGCTTTTGCTGATATTGATGTGCAATTAAAACAAAGATTTGATTTGGTACCTAATTTAATTGAGACAGTTAAATGATATGCAACTCATGAACAAACAGTTTTTGATAAAATTATGGAAGCTCGCAAATCTTATTCTCAATCTGAAAATGTAGATGATAAAATTGCCGCAAACAATATGCTCGGACAAGCAATGGGTAAATTATTTGCTATAGCCGAGAGTAATCCAGAACTAAAAGCAAACCAAAATTTTATGCAATTACAAGCGGAATTAGCCGATATAGAAAACAAGCTAGCCGCAGTTAGAAGATTTTTCAATTCAACTACAAACGAATACAACACATATATCCAAGTATTCCCTACAAATATTATAGCCGGTATTTTCGCTTTCCGCCCTGAAGTTTTCTTCGAAGTAGAAAACCGTGAAGAAGCAGAAAAAGCACCAGCAGTTAAGTTTTAGTTTATGGCAGTAATTGGTTTACAATCGTCTATTTGGTCAAATAGATTTAAAACATTGGTTTTGTTAATTTTATTTCCAGTATTAGTTTTTGGGATAGTTTTTTTGGTGATTTTTGCAGTATTTTATTTTGGTAAGAATCCGGAGTTAATACAGCCTATGGATTACTATTTAAATCAAAGTATTACCTCTTCAATTCAAATTTTCACTTATTTATGACCAGTTATTTTGATTTGGGCTTTAATTTCCTTTACTTTTTATAGACAAATAATTTTCTCTTTTTCTGACGCTCGTGCAATTACTCGCGCTGAAAATCCAGAAATTTATAATATTGTGGAAAATCTCTGTATTTCTCGTGGACTTGCAGTGCCAAATATTGGAATCCTAGAAGATGATAGTCTCAATGCATTTGCGGTAGGGTGGAACGTGAAAAAATCTTGGATAGTGTTTTCGAGATGAATTTTAAACAAACTAAATAAATCCGAAATAGAAGCGGTCGCCGCTCATGAACTTACTCATATTATTAATAAAGATGGGCTTTTACTTGTTACTATTATAGTTTTTATCGGAGCTATTGCGGCCATTTGAGAGATAATTTTTAGAACTGGTCTTCATATGTGAGGCGGGAAAAGTTCTGACGGAAAAGATTCTGGACAACTTAAATTAATCCTGATTTTAGTGTGACTGGCATTGCTTATTCTATGATATTTAGTCTTGCCACTCGTACAACTTGCTGTAAGTCGTAAAAGAGAATATCTTGCGGATGCCGGGTCAGTAGCACTCACAAAAGATAAGGCTTCTATGATTTCAGCCCTCCAGAATATTAGCCAAGACTCAACAATTGAAAGTATCAAAAAAGATTCAATTTCCGCACTGTGTATCGAAAATCCATTCCCAAGAGCCACCTGATTTATGAACAAATTCCACGAATTTTTCTCAACCCACCCCTCTGTCTCAAATAGAATTGCAATTTTAGAAAAATATTAATTTTATTCCTGTCATTCCTTTGTAGAAAGGAATCTTCCTTATATTTTGTAGATTCCCACCTTCGCGGGAATGACAGAAAAATAGTAATAACATAATAATTAAAATAAAAAAATAATATGCAAAGATTTTACTACAACACAGATCTAAAAAAAGATTTATTCATCGAGGATAAAGACTTTTTTCATCAAATTTCTCATGTTCTTAGGTCTAAATTATGAGATAATATTATCTTATTTAACTCAACTTGATTTGATTATATTTATAGTATTTCTGAAATCGCAAAAAAATGAATTACACTAAATTTAAGCAAAAAAATAGAAAATAATTGTGACCTAAAAATCTCTATAAATCTCTATCAAGCTCTGCCAAATAAATACGAAAAAATAGAATATATTCTCCAAAAATGAGTAGAAGTTTGAATTTCTAATTTCACATTTTTTAATTCAGAGAGAAGTCAAAAGTTAGTTATAAATGATAAAAAAATAGAAAGATTTAATTTCATTATAAAAGAAGCGCTTGAGCAATGTTGATGAGATAAATTACCTCAAATTTCTTTCGTAGACAAAATAGATTTTAATGAAATTAACTGACAAAAATTAATCTGTCATACAAAAATCTCTGGGAGCATAAATTTATCTGAAATCAAAAACACTCAAGAAAATTTTAATATTTTTGTCTGACCAGAAGGTTGATTTTCCGATAAAGAAATAGAGAATTTTACAAAAAATAATTGCACTATTATCAATTTTTGAACTCGTATTTTAAGAACCGAGACCACAGCATCGGTTCTAGGTTTTTATCTGTGACAAGTAAAATAAATCTTGACTTTCAGTTACATTTATATTACAATACCTCTACTTTTACTTTATTATTAATTTTCATTTTATGTCTCCGCTAAACAAAAAACTCAAATATAAAACTTGATTTACCCTAACCGAACTCATTGTAGTAATCTCAATCCTCGCAATCCTCGCAACCATTGCATTCCTGAGCTTCCAATGACATTCAAAATCAGCTAGAGATAGTGCTAGAATTACTGATATGAAATCAATTCAACAATGACTTGCAATTTCAAAGGTAAAATCCGGAACTTATCCTCTCCCTGAATGAGACACTCTAGAAATTTTAGTAGGAACTGAAATCCTAATCCAATGATATATCTGAGATAATATTTCCAATATCATTAAAATCAACAAAACTCCCCTAGATCCAAAAGATGCAAAAAGCTATATCTATACTGTAGACAAAGACAGAGTAAAAGCTCAATTAATGTGATATCTAGAAAATTGAGAAACTATAAATTTATCATCTTTTGTTGATATTACTAATCAAATCTATGCTGATAATACAAATACATGAGCTTACCAAGATAGATCTCCATATACCATTTGAGATAAGCTATGAATACTTTTAGATGAAAATAATATACCAATTCAAGAAACAACCTCATCTACTTGAATTAATCTAAGTTCTGTAGATACTACAGGATATACTGCTTATTTCTGATGAGATACTTACTGAGAATGAACAAGTACCGGAACCTGAGATGTACTTATTACTCAAATGGAATGAGCTATAAATAATACTATTCCTTGTAATCCAATATCATACTCTTGATATACAATCACAGCCCTATCTCATAATCAAACTGAAATATTTACCAAACCAATCACAATAGTTAATTGAACAAGTACTTGATCTCTTTCAATTCAATGTATTAATTGAAATCTAGACACACAAAATGCAACTGAAACTACAACTATTAATTGTAATTCAAACTACGTTCTAGACAACCAAATCTGTCAACAAGATATCTGTACCTGATCAGCTCCAGAATTCAGTATAG
>AMFJ01002321.1_pt1 | contig 11539 bp, 9 predicted proteins | sample 427208 | NCBI WGS metagenome assembly AMFJ01 (sample SAMN02954298, study PRJNA114691) | groundwater metagenome | biome: aquatic; feature: subsurface aquifer; material: sediment; isolation source: subsurface aquifer sediment | place: USA: Rifle, CO | collected 2008-08
CGTTCGCTCGCGAGCGACGTGGCGGGGGCAGGATTCGAACCTGCGACCTCCTGGTTAACTCGCTTATTAGCAAGCAAAGCCACCTACACTATTCCAAACTTGTTGCGGGGGCAGGATTCGAACCTGCGACCTCCTGGTTATGAGCCAGACGAGCTGCCAGACTGCTCTACCCCGCGATATATGTTTTGAAACACTTATAAAATAGTATTACAATTTTATTCTATTGTCAATAAAATTTGATAAACTTAGAAATTATATGCTTAAGCTGATAAATTTAGTTTTTGGAAAATATTATTTTTTTGAATTGCCGTGCTACTGCGAAAGGCGAGAAAAAATGATATTTTTTAAAAACTAAAAACAAAACAATATTAAAGCACAAAAATCCAATTATTTGATGTTTTCCATCAAACCATACATTGGCTGAAGCATTGCAATGGCAAAGAATCCTACTGCTATCCCCATAACTAACATCAAAATTGGCTCCACTATAGAGGAAATATTTTTTGTTACTTGATTTACCTCATCTTCATAAAATTCAGCCATTTTAATTAAAATAGCTTCAGTTTCTCCGGTTTGCTCGCCCACTTCAACCATTTGTTTAACTAAAACTGGAAATATCTTATCGTTTTCACCAATAACTTTACTCAAATCAACTCCTTTTTGAATCTGCTTTATACTATCTCGAATAGCTTTTTTATAATAATAATTAGAAAGTGTATTGGCAACTATTCTTAAGGCATCCAAAGATGTTACACCACTTCGTAAAAGAGAGCTATAAATTCTAGAGAATCTAGCACAATTTGTTTTTATAACGATGTTATTAATGGCCGGTATTTTTAAAGATATAAAACTTACTGCTCTTTTCCCAGACTTGGTTTTAATGGCCAGTCTTAGCGCAAACACAATAAGAGCCATAGAAATCATAACTAGTATACTGTGTTCTTTAAAAATATCACTGGCTGATATGATTAATTGGGTACTTTTGGGAAGCTCAACATCCATATCTTTAAAAACGCCTGTCATTTGAGGAAGGACATAGGTAAGCATCAAAATAGCCACGCCCGTCATAGCCACCATTATAACTGCTGGATACATCAGTGCACCCCTCACTTTGCTAAGTAAAGCATTTTCTTTTTCTAATTGCACAGCCACTATAGTCAAAGTTTCGTCTAAATTTCCTCCAGTTTCTCCAATCTTAACCATATTAACAAAAAGCTCGCTAAAGACACTCGGATATTTTGCCATTCCATCTGAAAGATTTTTTCCTGCTTTGATATCCTCATAAATAGCTAATAAAATTTGACTGAATTTTTTATTTTTTGTTTGATCAGCCAAATTCCTTATCGACTTTGAGACCGTTAAACCAGAACTTATCATCACACTTAAATTTCTAGCAAACATCATTTTGTCCTTAAGGGCAATTTTTGTAAATCTATCCATAAAAGCTACCCTCACTTTTCCATCATCATCTTCCATTTCCCTGACCGAAGTAACCAAAAAACCATCCGCTTTTAATTGCTGAGCTATTCCTTGTTCATCTTTGGCAACTAATTCTCCGGTTCGCACTTCACCATCATAATTCTTGGCCACATAAAGAAATTTTGGCATATTGTTTTATTTTTGTATTTATTTCGAACAAGACTTACACGCTTGAACTATCCTAAATATATTTATTTTCAAGCTATGAACTTTATCTATTTCATTGTAACACTTTCTTTAAAAAAAGAAAAAAACAAGAGATTAAATTCCTATTCGAGTCATTAGAGTGCAGTTAGAATATCAGGGTCGCCATTGAAAAATTATTGGATAACTTTATCCACTATCCCATATTTTTTAGCTTCAATGGCACTCATAAAATAATCTCTCTCCGTATCTTCTTCTATTTTATCAAATTTTTGCCCAGTATGTTTGGCTAAAATTTCACTTAATCTTTTTTTGGTTTTAAGGATCTGTTTAGCGTGAATATCAATATCAGTAGCTTGCCCGCGCGCGCCTCCCATCACCTGATGGATCATTACCTCTCCATTGGGGAGAATCATTCTTTTTCCTTTCGCTCCGGCAGCTAAAAGCAGAGAGGCAGCCGAAGCAGCTAATCCCACGCAGATAGTCTGTACATCCGGTTTGACATATTGCATCGTATCATAAATAGCCAAAGCAGAAGTTACAACTCCACCAGGAGAATTTATATAAATTTTAATATCCTCTTTTGAATTCTGAGATTCCAAAAATAATAGTTGGGCAATCACAGCGTTAGCCATATTATCCTCAATCGGAGAACCGATAAAAATTATTCTGTCTTTTAAAAGCCTCGAATAAATATCATAGGCTCGTTCTCCATAATTAGTTTTTTCAATTACGGTCGGAATTAAAAATTGATTTGAAATTTTATTCATAATATTTTATCTCTCGACAAGTTGAAAAAATATAAATTCCCAACAACCTGTTTTGAATTATATTAATCTATATTTATAATACTAATACAAACACTAATTTCTTCCAAATTTAAAGAATTTAATTGTTCATATTTAATTTTACTTAATGATAATATTAATAATCTAATCCCACCCTGCCCTCCCTTCAAAGGGGAGGAGGCAAGTGGATATAGAGATATATCACTTACAACATTTCTACAGATATATCAACTCTCTTAATTCGTATATTCGTACAGATTCGCAATTAGTAAAATCTACATTTTTTCCAACATCTTGAAAGCCTCTTCATTTTTTAGTATACCATTAGTATAATCGAATAATCTTTTCATATCAATTTTATCTTTAGCATCTTTTTCATCCTTATAAAACTGCAAAGTTTTATTCATGGCTTCCTCAATTTCTTCGGAAGAAATCTTAATTTCTTTTTCCTTTATTATTTTTTCTAGAGCTAAAGCGGCTTTGATTCTTTTTTGGGCCTGTGGAACCCAATCCTTTTCCAAATCATCTACAGTTTTTCCCAATTGCCCCACATAATCAGCCAGGCTCATCCCCATTTGTTGGATCTGAGATTCCAATTCATGTAACATCTTGTGGACTTCTTCGTGGACCAATATTTCAGGAAGCTCATCTGATAATTCAACTTTACTTATCAAAATTTCCATCATTTCACCCCTTCTTTTCTCTTGTCTTCTGAACTCTTGTTCTTTTTTTATACCTTCCTCGATATTCTTCTTTAATTCTTCCAAATCTTTGAAATTACCCAATGATTTAGCAAATTCATCGTTAATCACGGGAACTTCTCTTTCTTGAACTAATTTTATGACAACCTTGAACTGAGCCAGTCCCCCTGCCAAATTTTTTTCATGATATTCTTTGGGGAATTTTAGTTCAAAATTTTTCTCCTCACCTTCTTTCATCCCCAAGAGATGATCTTCAAATCCAGGAATAAAAACTTCACTGCCTAAAATCAAATTATGATCTTTGGCTAAACCGCCTTCAATTAAAATTCCATCCTTTCGCACTTCAAAATCAATAATAATTGAATCTTCTTTTTTAGCTTCTCGTCTGACAGTAACTAATTTAGCTCTGCTTTTGGCAATTTTCTCAAGTTCCTTTAAAATATCTTCAAGAGCGATCTCTGTTTTTTCATTAGCAAAAGCTTTGTTCAACTTGCTTACCTCGTCTTTGTATTTTTTTAATTCCACCTCAGGCATCACAGAGGCAACCACCACAAATTCCAAATCAACCTGTTCTTCCAATTTAATTATATCTATTTCTGGAGATCCAATAGTGTCCAAATTTAATTCTTTCACTTTCTGAGGATAATTCTTTTTGATTGCTTCTTCGGCTGCGGTATTTAGGATAACCTCTTTTCCAACTTTTTGCTCTACAATTTTTTTAGGAGCTTTACCTGGGCGAAACCCTTCAATTTTAATTTCTTTAGAAATTTTCTTGCTAGCTTCATCTAAAAAAACTTTCCAATCGTTCCAAGCGATAACCAATTTAAATTCCACTTTTGACTTTGGCAATTTTTTAATTTCCATAAAAACATTCTCTTTATTAATAAACAACTTATTTCGCTTCTTCGGTTGCAATTTCTTCCTCTTTTACTTCATCTTTAGCAATAACATCATCTTTTTTAACTCTTTTTTCAGTACCCTCTTCGCCAACCACATCAATTTTCCAACCTGTTAGCTTAGCTGCCAATCTAACATTTTGTCCTTTTTGTCCAATAGCTAAGGACAACTGATCGCTTGGTACCATAGCGATAACCTCTTTTGCCTCCTCGTCCTTAATTTTTACTCCCAAAACTTTGGCCGGGCTAAGCGCCGCCGTTATAAATTTCTCTATATTTTCGTTCCATTCAATAATATCAATTTTTTCTCCTCCTAGCTCATCAATAATGGCTTGCACTCTAGTTCCTTTTTGCCCTACGCAAGAACCAATTGGATCAATCCCTTCCTCCTTAGCAACGACTGCTATTTTAGTTCTAGAGCCAGCTTCTCTGGCAATAGCTTTTACTTCAACTGTTCCCGAAAATATTTCCGGAACTTCCAACTCAAATAATTTCCGAACCATCTCGGGATGAGTTCTGCTTAAAATTATACCAGGGCCTCTATTGTCAGCTTCTATTTTACCTAGATAAACTTTAAGTCTTTGCCCTATTTTATAATTTTCTCCTCTTACTTGCTCAGAAGGAAATAATACCCCCGTTGCCTTTCCAAGATCAATAAAAATATTTTGTCCTTCTATTCTCTGTACTACTCCGTTTAAAATTTCCCCTTCTTTTTCTTTGTATTCTTCATACATCGCATCCTTCTCAGCCTCTCTAATTCTTTGAATAATAACTTGTTTAGCTGTTTGAGCCGCCACTCTTCCGTAACTTTCCTGGGTTTCTAATTCTGTCTCAATCACATCTCCAACTTTTATATCTTTCTTAATCTTTAAGGCTTCTTCTAATTTAATATCCCTTTCTGGATTAAATCTAGCCATCTTCTCTTCTTCACTGTCTTTTTTATCTCTAGCCACAACTTTTTTAACGCCCTCTTCCTCATCTTCCTCGAACTCAACAAACTCCCGAACGCTTTCATCAACTACTTCTTTTATCAAGAAAAATTTAACCCCACCATCAACACCTCCTATTTCAGCCCGAATATTTTGGCTCTTTTTGCCATAATCTTTTTTGTAAGCTGCAGCCAAGGCGGCCTCCACTGTTTGCATCACCTTATCTTTATTTATACCTTTCTCGTCACAAATTTGAGAAATGGCGCTATTAAATTCATTTGAATTTATACCAGCTCTTTGCTCTTCTTGTTTTTTTGCCATATTATTTTAGTAGCTAGTAACTAGTAATCAGTAGCTAGAAATAACTAGTAACCACCAAACTATGCGTTATTACTTTATTAAATTATTTACACTTTATTTATAAAAAAAGATCCGCTATCCAGCGAACCCGCACCTCCTCCAACTTCACTCCTATACTAGCAGATTTAAATGAATTTGTCAAAAATATTTCTCCTCCTTGATTCTCCTCCAAATCCCTCAACATTTGACAGACCGCTTTTTCTTTGCTATTTTTGTTTACTAACCTAGCTAATATCATATCAGACTTATTTTTATATATGGCTCTCAAAATTAACGACCAAATTAAAGAAACAATTTTATCTGCCAAAAAGATACTGATTTTACTACCCCAAAATCCCAACAATGACGCTATCGGATCTGGCCTAGCTTTTTATTTATTTTTGAAAGAAAAAAGTGTCGATTCAGACATTGCCACAAGTGATCCATTGGGAAATATTAAAAAATTAAATTTTTTGCCTCAACCGCAAGACATCCGCGACAGCGTCTTGGGCGCTCGAGATTTTATCCTATCCTTTAATACCAAATACAACAAAATAACCAGCATAAAAACCGAAGAACTAGCCGAGGAAACGAGAATACACATCACTCCTGAAAATGGCACCATTGATCCCAGGGATTTTTCTTTTATCCCAGCCGAATTTAAATACAATTTATTGATTTGCCTTAATTCTCCAGACAAGGAATCTTTTGGAAAAATATTTGAAGAAAATCCTGATATTTTTTATGAAGTTCCCATTATTAATATTGATAACCACAGTACTAATGATAATTTTGGCCAGATAAATTTAATTGATATAAAAGCTTCTTCGGTATCGGAAATTCTCTTTGATCTTTTCCACGAAATTGATCCTTCCTTAATAAAAAACGACATAGCTAAATGTATTTTAACAGGAATCATTAGCGCCACTAAAAGTTTTCAAAATACTAAGACTACTCCTCATGCACTCAAGATATCTTCCGATTTAATGGTTTCTGGTGCCAATCAACAAGAAATAATTAGACACTTATTCAAAACTCAACCCTTTAACATACTCAAACTTTGGGGAAGAATTATGTCTAAACTAAAATGGGATGAGGAGCTGAAACTTTCCTGGTCGGTTGTTTCAATAGAAGATTTTGTGCAAAGCCGGACGGAGCCATCCGATATTTCATTTATCCTAGATAAAATCCAAGCCAATTATGAGGCTGGGGAAATTTTTCTAATTCTTTATGCAGTCTCCAGCGAGCGGGTTAAAGGGGTTTTGAAATTTTCTAACCCAGAAAAAATGCCCGTCACCCCCCCGTTTGAGAACGGCTTATTGATGGGGGATACATTAGAATTCGACTTAGATTTTGAAAGTATTTCTGACGCGGAAACATACTGCTTGGAAAAATTAAAACAACTTTTGATAAAATAAAAAACATCACCTAAAATATTTCTTAAAACCAACCTCAAAATTGGATTTTGTGATATAATACAGATGCACCCTAAAATAAAAAAATAAAAATATGATTACTATAGTTACTGATAAGCAAAACAAAGAACGGGATACAAAAAAAGTTGACCTTATAAATAAAAAAATTTCCACGTTCAACCGTGAAGAAGAAGAGCAAATAGCCGCTTCTTTAGCCAAAGATCTAAACTTATTATATGTTGATTTAAATATTTTTCCTTTAGACATAGAAGTTTTGAGGAATATATCTCAAGAGGATTCCATTAATTTTAAAATTGGAGTAATTAAAAAAATTGGAAAAAAAAGCCAAATAGTAGTTTCTGATCCAACCAATGAAGCCACTTTGAGCTATTTGAAATCACTCAAGGAAGAGAAAGGATGGGAAATAATTGTTTGCGTAGTATCTCAATCATCCATGGATAGCCTTTGGAAAAAATATAGAGAAAACATCTTAATAGAAAATCTTGATTTTTTCCTTATTTCACTTTCAGGGAAAGACCTGGATGAGTTTGAAGAAAAATTTAAGGAATTATTATCTCTGAAAGAACGAATGTCTGAAATGAATACCAGTGAAATATTATCTACAATATTTTCTGGGGCGATAAAAATGGGCGCCAGTGATATTCATTTTGAACCCCAAAAAACAAGCGTCCGAATGCGCTACAGAATTGATGGAGTATTACAAACCATAGGAGAATTTTTCTTGCCCTCTTATAAGTCCATGCTTTCCAGAATAAAAATGATTGGAAAAATGAAACTAAATTTAAAAGATATCTCTCAAGATGGACATTTTTCAATTGATATTACAGCCATTGAAGGAAATGAACGAGTTGATATTCGTGCAAGCATTATACCAGGAAAATATGGAGAAAGTGTTGTACTCAGGCTTCTCAACCAATCATCTATTAATGTAGACATAGAAAATTTAGGCTTAAAGGGTCTGTCTAGCGAACAAGTAGCTCTCCAATTATCCAAACCCAATGGAATGATTTTAATAACTGGACCAACTGGTAGTGGAAAAACCACCACGCTATATTCCTTTTTGCGAAAATTAAATACCCCTAATATAAAGATTATAACCATAGAAGATCCTATCGAATACGAAATAAAAGGAATTTCGCAAACACAAGTTCAAAATGACAGAGGTTTTACTTTCAGTGATGGATTGCGTGCCATAGTAAGGCAGGATCCTGATATCATCCTAGTGGGAGAAATACGAGATAGTGAAACAGCCGAGATTTCTGTTAATGCCGCTCTCACTGGACATTTGGTTTTCTCCACTATCCACACCAATAATGCCCCAGCTTCGGTTTCTCGCTTATTAGAATTGGGCGTACGTCCTTCTTTAATTGCTTCTTCTGTAAATATTTTCATGGCACAACGTTTAGTGAGGCAATTATGTCCTAAATGTAAAGAAAAATACAAACCTGCCCTCGAGACAATTGATACAATTAAAAAATTAATTTCTATTATATCACCAAAATCCAAGATAGAAATTCCCAAAAATATAGAATTTTTATACAAACCCAAAGGTTGCCCTTACTGTAATAATCTTGGCTACAAGGGCAGGATAGGAATATTTGAAACTCTTACCATTAACGACAAAATGGAAAAATTAATTATTGAAATGGCCAGTGAAAGCGATCTAACTAAAGCAGCCCTTGAAGATGGCATGGTAACAATGACCCAAGACGGGATAATAAAAGTTCTTGAAGGAATAACCTCCATGGATGAAGTTTGGAGAGTTACTGGACAAACAGCTTTCTTGCAAGACATCTATGAAGATTTGATGAATCAATCCCTATCTAGAAGCATCCCAATATCCGAAAAAAACCTAACCGAAGCCAGCATTTACGTAAAAGATTTAACCAAATTCAATGACTGCATTAAAAAAACAAACTCTAATAATTTAATCGAAATAATAATTGCCTCCGCACTTCTTTTGTCTACGGGAGATATTCATATCGAACCAGAAACTAGCTCTATAAAAATAAGATTTAGAATTGACGGCATCTTGCAAGACATCGCTTCTATTCCGCTCAACGAATATCCTAATTTATTGGGAAAAATAAAATTACTTTCCGGATTAAAAACCGGCATTCGATCTGGAGTAGAAGACAGTCGCTTTAAAATATCTCTTGCTAAAAAATATGAAAACATCACCGATACCGAGATTGATGTTCGTGTTTCCATTATCTTGGGAGGCTACGGAGAAACAGTTGTAATGCGTCTTTTGAATAAGTCCGCCACCGCATTAGAAATAGATAAATTAGGAATTCGAAAAGAAAACTTAGATAAATTATTAGATCAAATTAAGCGGCCCTATGGAATCATACTAAATACCGGCCCTACCGGAAGTGGAAAATCAACTACATTATATAGCTTGCTAAAAGTTTTAAACAATCCTGAAGTTAAGATAATTACCGTTGAGGATCCAATAGAATATCAATTGCCTGGTATTTTGCAAACTCAAGTTAATGAAATTGATGGCTATACTTTTTCCACCGCCCTACGAGCTCTTTTGCGTCAAAATCCTAATATTATAATGATTGGAGAAATTCGCGATAACGAAACAGCCAAAACAGCTATTCAAGCTTCTCTAACTGGACATCTCATTCTCTCCACGATACACACCAACGATGCTGCTTCTTCCGTGCATAGATTGATCAATATGAATGTTGATTCAGACGAATTAGCTACCTCAGTCAATGCTTTCATGGCTCAACGTCTCGTACGAAAACTTTGTGATTGCAAAGAAAAAATCGATATTCCTGAAAATACAAAAAATGAAATAGAAAAAACTCTTGCTTCAATTTCCCCTCAAGCAAAAGTAGCTATTTCTAAGGTAGATAAAATATACCAACCAAAAGGTTGCGAAAAATGCAACTACCTCGGTTACAAGGGCCGATCCACTATCAGCGAGGTTCTTGTAATTGACAAAGAAATCGAGAAATTAATTTCTTTAAATGCTCTCTCTTCAGAAGTAAAAAGTAAAGCCATAGAAAATGGGATGCTCACAATGTATCAAGACGGAGTACTGAAAGTTCTTGAAGGAGAAACAACCATCGAAGAAGTAAATCGCGTAGCCAAAGATGAAGAAGATTAAAAAACAAAAAAGTCCAGACTTGTCTGGACTTTTTTAGTTACGTTTATTGATCTGTAGACAGTCCCAAAAAATAAATTTTCCAGGTAGAGAACGGTGTCGAGGTATGACGCAGCCGAAACCACCTCACCCATATCTGGACGAAAGCTCCCAAATTGAGGATAAAAGATAGAGACCCCCAATTGCCCACAGAACAATAAAAACAACTTTGTTTTTCAATCTTATTTTTGCCATTTCTTATAACTTTTAATACTAGCATATCTTTATTTTTCTGTCAAGAGGTGCTATAATGATTACACGTCACGAATCGACTCGAATCCGACTCAAATAATCTCGAATATTAATTATATTTATTCGTGATTATTAGCGAAATAATTCGCGTAGATTCGTGATTTATATTATTATGGCCATTACTAACTCAAAAGAACAGGAAGAAGACAAAAAAATAGATTCTACTTTAAGACCCCAAAGTTTTAACGAATACATCGGGCAAGAGAGAATTAAAAAAAATCTGCATATTTTGCTTAGTGCGGCTAAAAAAAGAAATGAGCCCGTAGAGCATATTTTACTTTATGGACCTGCCGGCCTCGGGAAAACCACTCTTTCTAATATTATCGCCAAAGAAATGAGTGTGGGCATAAAAATAACTTCTGGTCCAGCCATTGAAAGAGTGGGTGATCTGGGATCAATCCTAACTAATCTGAATGACGGGGATGTCTTATTCATCGATGAGATTCATCGCCTCAATAAATTGGTAGAAGAAATTCTCTACCCCGCCATGGAGGATTACAAATTAGATATCATTGTCGGCAAAGGTCCATCCGCTCGAACTCTTCAATTGGACTTACCTCACTTTACTCTTATTGGTGCTACTACTCGGCTAGGATCAATTTCCAATCCTCTGCGTGATAGATTTGGTGCTATCCACAAATTAAATTTTTATGAAACTGAAGAAATTCAATCTATCATTAAGCGCTCTAGCAAAATTTTAAATATTTCTGTCAATGAAGAAGGTTGTAAAAATATTTCCGCCTGCAGTCGCCAAACACCCCGAGTGGCTAACCGAATATTAAAAAGAGTCCGCGATTTTGCACAAATGGAAAATATGGATATAATAGATAAAGATATAGCCAAAAGAGCTCTGGAGATGATTGATATTGATGAGCTGGGACTTGAACCGGCCGATAGAGACATTATTCGCGTAATTATAGAAAATTTCAAAGGCGGACCAGTGGGAATCCAAACCATTGCAGCCGCTACTCATGAAGAAGTACAAACTATCGAAGATGTCTACGAGCCTTTCTTGATTCAATCTGGATTATTGGCGCGTACTCCGCGAGGAAGAATAGTAACCGAAAAAGGTTACCTACATCTGGGTTATTCCATTAACTAAAAAATAAAAATAAAAAAATATGAATAATGCACTTCTGGCTTTTTACTTAATGTTTTTATTGGGCTGTTTTATCGCTAGCATTTTTATCATTTATCACATTACGCGCTATTCTATTAATAAAAAATCTTCCACCACAATGCTCATTTTATTTATCTCCGTTTTTTTAATTTTGTTTTTAATTAATTTGTCTGCTTTTGGGGCGCTGGACTTAGATGAATCTTTAAAATTTATGCCTAGTTTAAATATTAATCCTTCTTCTTTTTAAAATATGAGTTACACACCTCCCCTCTCCCCCTCTTTGAGGGGGAGATGC
>AMFJ01005765.1_pt1 | contig 11539 bp, 12 predicted proteins | sample 427208 | NCBI WGS metagenome assembly AMFJ01 (sample SAMN02954298, study PRJNA114691) | groundwater metagenome | biome: aquatic; feature: subsurface aquifer; material: sediment; isolation source: subsurface aquifer sediment | place: USA: Rifle, CO | collected 2008-08
CTTTAATTAAGTGTTTCCAAGCTATTGGATAGAAAACGTAGTAACGTAATAGCTCAATAGATTGGAAGCGCCTGTTGTGATAACTATTTAGTATATCAGAACGTTTCTAAGGTAGTGGGCTATTACGTTTCTTTGACATAAGCGGATTTTTATGATAATTTTTCCTCACTGTTGATTGATGAAGTCCTTTTTTGAAGGAGATTGCAATGGCAATCAGGAATATCGAGTTAGGTCCAGAAACCTTTTTGTACTCTCTCAGCAAAGGCGTCAATGACAAAAGAATGGTAGTCCTCGTCTCTTGTCAGGGGGAAGCTCTACTGTCATACGCGGCCGCCAAATTGGCTAAGAATCTTCCAAGTGATCTGTGCATGCAGTTCGGATTATTTCGAATGGGTGCTGGCTCAAAAAAAGAGCCGCAGCAATTCCACAAAGGTCTTTTATGGATTGTTCATATAAAGACGAGAGAACCCAGGCCGAATTCCATGACTCGAGGGTCTGGCTGAGCATCAATCAATAGTTATCAGGCGCGTGCTGTGCACCACGCGCTTTTTTATTTGTCTTGCGGAATCAAAGATTAGAAAATTGCTCAAGGCAATCTAAAAACGCCCTTTTTAGAGTTAAAAAAATCACCCAAGAGTGGCGTTTTTTCTAAGATGTTGAGGAAGTGGATATCCTACGCTAAAGCTACGGCATGCTGAAAGACGATGTTCGAACGTTTTTTATGGCATAATATGTTATCTTAAGTTGAAATGGGCGGAATATGACTCATGTGTTATAATGGCATTAAATTTATTTGTAATGAAGTTGTTTTTTTATGGAAACCGATAGAACAATTTTTTCTTTACTAAAATTATCTGATTATGATGAAGTTTTTAGATTATACAGCAATGAGTCAGTTAGAAAATATTTAGGTGGTGTGGTGGACTTAGCTAGATTTGATGAAAAATTTAAATCTTTTCTTTCTGTTCAGTTGCCAGAATGCTACTGGATTATTAGGCAAAAAGATTCAAATAATTTCATAGGTATGCTATCTATAACTCGACACCATAATCAAGAGCATTTTGAAATTTCATATGAATTACATCCAGATTTTTGGGGTAAGGGTTATGGAACAGAAGTGGTTAGAAAAGGCATTGAGCATGCTTTTGATAATCTAGGTCTAAGTGAGTTATATGCGGAAACACAGAAGAAAAATATTCAATCGATAAAACTTTTAAAAAAATCTGGAATGGAACTTGATTCAGAAGTTGAGAGATTTGGTGAGTTACAGGTTATATATTCTATAAAAAATAAAAGGCATCAGTAAGATGTCTTTTAACTTTACTGTTGGGGAGGAGGGATTCGAACCCCCGCATGCATGGACCAAAACCATGTGCCTTACCGCTTGGCTACTCCCCATCCGCCTCTCCGGCGGATTCATCATTTTGATAAATCCGGGCTATCTGTCAATTGAACAGATCGAAAAGGATTCTTTTTAAAATAATATTTCAATTTATCTTTTAACACTTCTCTGCCATACCCGCTTTTAAAAAATAACTCAGCCTCTTCTGCATCTTTCCTTTCAATGTATGCTTCATAGAAAATCAATTCGAATGGAGCATTTTTGCTAGTATGGTGTCCGCCTCTTTTTTCATTATGTTCTACAAATCTGCGACGAAGGTCATTTGTTATGCCTGTATATAATCTTTTATTCTTTATGCTTCTTAACACATAAGTGTAGAACATATTATCTATTTTTCCAATTTTCTATAAATCCTTTGAGTCGCCGACGAGGCGACCCCCCATAATATCCAGCGCGGAATTGATGAGTGAATTCTGTTCGCCTGGAGCATCATTCTTTATCTCTTCTTTCGGCGCTTCAATCACGATCCCGGCTTCTTTGTGGGTGACGATTTTCAGACGGATTTGCAACCCTAAAATTTTACCAAAAACACTTTCGACTGTCAACTTATTATCATGATCATTGAGCTTTTCTTTATAAAAATCATAGGGAGTGGCAAGGGTAATTTCGTTCCCGGAAACTAAAATCGGCTGGCAATTTGAGGAGAGGAGCGCTGCCAATGAGTGGTTATGATTTTTTATCTCTTCTAATAGTTTTCTCCAGCTGTTTCGAACAGTGTAGAGATCAGTGTCTCCCTCAGGAAGCGTCGGGTCCAGATTTTTTATAACCGGTTCTTCTTCCATGATCTCGGAAATTTTTGGCTGCGCATCAGGTGTGGATTGCAACATATTTGGGCTAGAAGTTTCATTTTGAACCATATTGATTTGACCGGTGGTTTCTTGTCGGGTATATTCAGTCGAGTTGGCGGGAAAAGTATGGGTGGCTCGGATGAGTGCGATTTCCAAAGGAAGCTGGGGAAGAACGGCGGACGCTATTTTTCCTTGAGCTTCAAGAAAAAGATTGAGAGCCAAAATTATTTCGCAAAGTTCAATTCCTTTGGATTGTTCCAGCATTTTTTTGATCTGCTCTTCGGTTGATTCATAGACAAAGCTGGTTTTCAACTCCGGGTTGATCTTGAGAAGCATGAGCTGGCGCAGATAGTTGGTAAGTGATTTGGCGAAGATTTGCAAATCATAGCCGTCAGTCACAATATTGTTTATCCTGCTAATAGCTTTTGTGACGTCTTTTTTGATGATCAAATCCGCTATTTCAGCCGAAAATTTTCGGTCAGTGGTGCCCAGAATTTCTTCCACTTCTTTAATGGTGATGTTCTTGTCTTCTAGGGAAATGACTTGTCCCAAAAGGCTTTCCGCATCTCGCATGCCTCCTTCAGCCGCAATAGCGATCATCTCCAATGATTCGGCGTCAATAGTGATTTTTTCTTTTTTCGCAATACCTGAAAGTTTTTCAATTATGTTTTCCAAAGGAAGCTTGGCAAAATCAAATTTTTGGCAGCGGGAAACGATCGTGGCAGGCACTTTATGGATTTCGGTAGTAGCCAGGATGAAAACCACATGAGCGGGCGGCTCTTCCAGAGTTTTCAAAAGAGCATTGAAAGCTCCGGTTGAGAGCATATGGACTTCGTCAATGATATATACTTTGTGTTTGAGTTGAGTAGGAGGAAGATTGATGGTTTCCTTAAGCTCTCGGATGTTGTCTACGCCAGTGTTGGAAGCGGCGTCAATTTCAATGATGTCTAGTGATCGAGCGTCATTGATAACTTTGCAATTTGAACATTTCTCGCAAGAAATAGAATTTTTTTGATCGGTGCAGTTGATAGTTTTTGCAAGAATTCTAGCGATGGATGTTTTTCCGGTTCCGCGCGATCCGGTAAAGAGATAGGCATGCGCTACGCGGTTGTTTTTAATGGCATTGGAAAGAGTCTGGACAATATGTTTTTGTCCAATGATTTCGGAAAAATTTTTCGGCCTATATTTTCTATATAAAGTTGATGACATAATGCTGGTGATAGTTAAAGATGCCTTGCGAGCATCATCTAATGGGATTATAGCACAACAAAAGAGAAAAAGAAAAAGCGCTCAAGGAACGTTTCTTTTGAAAACTATTTTTTGAAAACGATGAATTTATAGCCAATAAAATTCCAAACCAGACCGATTATGCTTCCGGCAATCGCCCCGATGAGTCCGGCTTGATCGGAAGTGATGGCGGGGGAGATAGCGAAAATTTTAAATGTGACTGAAGCGGCTATGACATTGATAGCAAACCCCACTACGCTGACGATAAAGAATTGCAAAAAATTCGATTTTCTTCTTGCTCCATCTTTTTGAAATGTCCAAAATTTGTTCCAATAATAACTGTTTATGTTGGCAATTATGAAAGAAATAGCTTTATAAAGAGAATAGAAGGTGATGATAGGAATAATGCTTACAATGACATCCTCTGAATTTATGGCGAAACTATTGCGTGCCAGCCATGTAATGAGAGCCAGAGATCCAAGATCAACCAAGGCATTGAGAATTCCGGTTACGCCGAATTTAGCTATCTGCCAGATGACAGCTATTTTCTTGCTGATTGCATTGGCAAGCAATAGTCCAAGGGGAGTGCCAATAAGAAAAAAAGGAATAATAAAGATATTTATTTTTAAAAATAAATCCGGCTTTCCGGCATTGAGAACAGGCAAAAACAAAAGGCCGATCAATAAACCAGCCAAAGTTCCTAATGTTAGATCTTTTTTTGTCAGTAGAGCTTCTTTGAAATGCATTCTTATTAGTCGTTTAAGGGTTTATTGAGTTCTTTGCGCAGTTCTTCAATATCCGGTGTCCATTCGTCAATAAGTGAAAAGTTGCTTTTTTCTTTAGTTTCTGATGCAGACGGTTTCTCCTTAGTTTCATTTTTTTCTGCTGATTTCTTTGCAGGTTTATCATCACTCACAATATCATCAATATTGAAATTGTTTTTTTTCATTGAATTAAAGCTGTTCATCGCACTGCCTTTTTGAATAACATTTTCAATAGAAGCCCAATCTGAATCTATGTCGCGAGAGGTGACAAGCGTAACTTCATCGCCTGGTTCAACCTTAAAATAGGTAATCGAAGCAAGAAGCACGCGAAAGGGCTTTCCTTCGGCAGTTATGAAATAGTTTCCATCCGCATCTTGATTGATTATTCCAATCAGCCTTTTTCTTTCAATAGGACCAATTTGCTTGTAGACAAAAGAACCTTCGGAAGTAATGGTGAGTTTGAGCATATCGCCTTCTACCAGTTTTGATTTGGAGGCGTAGTTTGCCGGCACTGGATATTGCTTGCCGTCGGAACCAAGCATGATTTGGCCATCAAAAGTCCCTTCTATGATCTTTCCGCTTCCATCATCCTCGGTTTTCTTCCTTCTCCCAACTTTCTTCTTTCCTTCCAACTGCAAAAGCATAGCCTTGGCAGATTGAAGGCTTTTTTCTGAATTATAAATCATCTCGCGCAAGGCTTGAATTTTATCTGAAGCGTTTTCTAAATTTTCGTCCATTTTATTTTTCCCCTCTCCACTTTTTTGGTGAAGAATTTTATTTTTATTTTTACAATACAATTATACAATCAGATCAAAATATTGGCAAGGGGTAAATATTTTTAGGGTGGATAAACTAAAGAAGCGCTTTTGTATGTATATATAATGAACATATTTAAAATGATGATTGTAACAAAAAATAAATTTAGGAATTGCGCTTTTCACTGTGTTTGGTCAAACGCGTAAGTCCTAAAATTTATGAATTTAACTGAAAGCCAGGCTTTTTTATTGTTTGGCCTGTGGATAACTGGGCTTTGACATTGTGGAGAAGTGGAGTAAAATAGGGAATAGGTAAACAAAAGTGGTGTGAAGTGGGGAAATATAAAAATACTGCTTTTTTGTTAACTGCTAATAAAATTAGTAATTTAGACGATAGATCCAAATGTTTATTGGAGAATACTCACATTCTGTTGACGAGAAAAAAAGATTGGCAGTGCCAAGCAAGTTTCGGGGTGAATTAAAAAATAAGGTTGTGGTGACACGAGGTTTGGATAAATGTCTATTTGTCTATCCAATGAAAGCTTGGGAAGAGTTGGCTGAAAAGCTGGGAACATTGCCGGTTGGAGAAGCAGGGACGCGAAGTTTTACGCGCTTGATGCTGGCTGGGGCGGTGGATGTTCCCGTAGACAAACAGGGAAGAATTTTAATTCCAGATTATCTGAAAGATTACGCGGACATTAAAAGGAACGTAGTAATTGCAGGATTGTATAATCGTTTAGAAATTTGGGATGAAAATAAGTGGGAAAGCTATAAATTAGGAGCTGAGAAAAATTCAGATGAAATCGCTGAGCAATTAGGGAAACTGGGAGTGTACTAAAAAATCTAAATGTCAAAATCTAAATTTCAAAATAAATCTAAATGTCAAAATCTAAAATTTTTAAAAAATTTAGTTTTGTAATTTGATTTGATATTTGAGTTTTGGATTTTGGATTTTTGCAAATGACTATGCATAAATCTGTTTTGCTTGATGAATCTATAGAGGGTTTGAATATACGGCAGGGTTCTATTGTTGTGGACGCCACTCTGGGGGGAGGCGGACACAGCAATAGGATTTTGCAGATAATAGGAAAAAAGGGAAAGCTTATTGCTATTGATCAGGATTTGGAAGCGATTGAAAATTTCAAAAAACAATCAGGCGAAGATAGAAGCAATGTATATTGCGTGAAAGATAACTTTTCCAATTTAAAAAATATTTTGCAGGAATTGGAAATCGAATTCGTGGACGCTATTTTGGCTGATTTGGGATATTCTTCGATTCAATTGGAAGACGCAAGCAGAGGCATGAGTTTTTTGGCGGATGCTCCGTTGGACATGCGCCTCGACCGACAGAAAGAATTGAAGGCTGGAGATATTGTGAATAATTATTCTCAAGGAGAAATAAAAAGAATTTTGAAAGACTACGGAGAAGAGCGATTCGCGGGAATTATTGCTAAAAAAATTGCAGATCATAGAAAAATAAAAGAAATAGAAACGACCGGGGAATTGGTGGAGATCATAAGGCAGGCTGTTCCGCAAAAGCATCAGCATGGAAAAATCCATGTGGCGACGAAAACTTTTCAGGCCCTTCGAATCGAGATCAATAGGGAATTGGAAGTTTTGGAAGAATTTATTCCATGCGCTATGGATAGTTTGAAAAAAACGGGAAGATTGGCTATTATTTCTTTTCATTCATTAGAGGATAGGATAGTTAAGAATATATTCAGGAAAAATGCCAGGGGATGCATTTGTCCGCCAGATTTTCCGATTTGCCAGTGCGGCCAGGCTGCGAAAGTAAAAATAATTACCAAGAAACCGATTGTTCCAGGAGAGATGGAAGTTTCAGAAAATCCCAGAGCGCGAAGTGCCAAGCTTCGCATTTGTGAGAAAATTTAGAATAAAATAAAAATAGATAAAAAATAAATAAACAATCCAATCCCTCGCCAATTTATATGATAAATGTGCAGGGGTAAATTTCAGGGGGCTGAAAATAAATGTCACGAATTTTGATTCTAAATAAATCAATTGCGAGTCCTGCAAAGGTTCGCACGCAAAATAAGTCTGGCATGAACAGCGATATTTTTATGTCGGTAAAAAATAATTTTAATGCCGGCAGGGTGGAATTGAATTGGATGTCCCTTATTTTTGTCGTTGCTGCCGGAATATTTTTTAGCGGAGGTTTTTATTTATACCAAGTGAATGATATTGCCACAAAGGGCTATGAAATAAGGGATTTGGAAAAAAGAATCCAGGACTTGAACAAGGAAAGCAAGAAAATGGAAATAAAGGAGGTGGAACTGAAATCCATGTATAATATAGAAAAAGCTTCCCAGGATTTAAATTTAGTGAATTCAGGAGAAGTTTCTTATATAGAAATAAACGGTCCTGTCGCAATGAAGTGAGATAAGAGAATTAATTATGGCTTTGGATAGAAAAAATTTCGAAAATATTTTGAATTGGAGGATTTATGTATTAGTTTTTTTATTTTTCTTGATTGCGGGCGTTATTATTTTCCGCTTTTGTTTTCTCCAAATCGTCCAATATAAGCAGTATCAAGCTTTGGCTGAAGGGCAACATTCGATTTTTAGGAATCTTATACCGAAAAGAGGAGAAATTTTTATGAAAGACCGCAATGATCCCTATCCTTTGGCGGTCAATCGGGAAACAAAAATGGCCTATGCGGTTCCCACAGAAATCACTGATGCGGCGCAGGCCTCTTTTGCCGTGGCGGCCGCTTTGCAATTGGATGCAGCGGAGCTTTTGGAAAAATTTAGCAAGCCTGGCGATATGTACGAACCCATCAAGCATAGATTGAGCGATGAGGAAACCAGCAATATAAATAATTTAAAATTGGAAGGCATCCATTTGGCAGAAGAAAGCTATCGATATTATCCTTCATCGGAATTGGCGGCCAGCATAGTCGGTTTTGTCGGGTGGAGAGATGATTCGTTTGGCGGCAGATATGGATTCGAGGCTTTTGAAGATGAAAGGTTGCGGGGAATGGAAGGCTCTCTTTTTCATAAGAGAGATGCTACTGGGAATTGGATAGGGGGAAGAAAACGTGAAATTACTCAGGCCAAGGATGGCGATGATTTTATTCTGACACTGGACCATATTGTCCAATATCAAGCTGAAAAAATAATCAAAAATTCGATAGGAAAATTTGAAGCTGACAGCGGAAGCATCATTGTGATGGAGCCGAGCACGGGAAAGATTTTGGCTATGGCAAATTTTCCCACTTTCAATCCTAATGAATATTCCAAAGTTGAGGATATAAGCGTATTTAGAAATACGGCTATCAGCAATGCGTATGAATCAGGCAGCGTTTTTAAGACATTCACCATAGCGGCAGGGCTGGATAGCGGGAAAATTACTCCGGAAACGACATATAATGACACCGGATCGGTTAGTGAAGCTGGATATACGATTAAAAATTCCGACCTAAAATCTAACGGAGTCCAGACTATGACTCAAGTTTTGGAAAAATCCCTGAACACGGGAGTGATCCATGTAGAGAAATTATTGGGAAATAAAAATTTTGCCGATTATGTGAAAAGATTCGGCTTTGGAGAACCAACAGGAATCGATCTGATGGGCGAGGCTAGAGGAAATATAAACAACTTGAAAAATCTGAAAAGCGATATCCAGTTTTTCACAGCTTCTTTCGGCCAAGGCGTGACAGTCACTCCGATCCAGCTAGCGAGCGCCTATAGCGCCATAGCTAACGGAGGAGTGTTGATGAAGCCTCAAATAATTGATAAGATCCAGTATGCTGACGGAACGGAAGAAATTATCGAACCTCAAGAGATACATAGGGTGATTTCCCAAAAAGCATCAATTGAAACAGGCAAAATTCTGCAAAGCGTTGTGCAGAACGGACATGGGAAGAGAGCGGGTGTGCCCGGTTATTTGGTAGGCGGAAAAACCGGAACCGCTCAAATTGTGGATTCCGAGACGGGAGGATATGCGGAAGGAAAGTCTGTAGGATCATTTGCCGGCTTTGCTCCAATAGACGACCCCAAATTCACTATCGTAGTTGAACTGGACAATCCTAAAAATGTGGAATGGGCCGAGTCTAGCGCTGCTCCCGCCTTCGGAGAATTAATGAAATTTTTATTGGAATATTATAATATCGAACCTACGGAAGAATACACCCAGGAGGATCTGGACAGATTCAATGCAGCACACACGATTTTGCAATTTTCCAAAGACGAACAGAAAGATGAAAATTCAGGGGCAAATCCGGTCTCTCAAGACCAAAACTCAATAATTAAGAAAGATGCTAAGAAGAAAAAAAATGACAAACGATAAATCAAAAAAAATAATATTTTTAGAGAAAATTCTTAAAGGGATGGCTGTCTTGGTTCTGAAGAAATATAATCCCAAAGTAATAAGCATTACCGGTTCGGTTGGAAAAACTTCCGCTAAAGAAGCTATTTGCGCCGTGATGGCAAGCAAGTTTCGCGTGAGAAAAACCGAGAAAAATTATAATAATGAAGTAGGTCTGCCTCTCACTATAATTGGAGCGGAAAGCGGTGAAAATTCAATTGCAAGATGGATTTTGGTTTTTTTGAAATGGTTTTGGGTCATGATAGCTCCGATAGAATATCCTGAGGTTTTGATTTTGGAAATGGGGGCGGATCGTCCTGGCGACATAAGCTATCTGACTAGCTTTATAAAATCCCACGTAGGAATAATAACTGACTTCTCGCATAGCCATATAGAATTTTTTAAAAACGTCGAGGGAGTGGCGAAGGAAAAAAGCGTTTTAGCAAAAAGATTGGATGAGAAGGGGTTGGCTATTATCAATGTGGATAACCCTCATGTGGCTAAGCTCAAGGATCAATTAAAATGCAATGTGATCACATTTGGATTTTCTGAACCTGCGGAAATGAGAGCCACAGATATTAATTTTGCTTATGCCGAAAGGAAACGGCAATTGCGGGGATTGAGTTTTAAATTGAATTATAAGGGCACGACTCTTCCGGTGAGACTGAACAGTGTTTTGGCAAAACATCAGATTTATTCAGCTTTGGCTGCCGTGGCGGCGGGAACTGGATTTGGAATCAATTTAGTGGAGGCAAGTGCCGCTCTGGAAAATTTTTCACTTCCGCTTGGGAGAATGAATCTTATTCCGGGAATGAAAAACTCTTATATAATTGACGATACCTACAATGCTTCTCCTGTCTCAACGGCAGCGGCCATAGATGTTTTGAATGAAATTCTATCTTCCGAAGAAAAAAAATCCAAAAAAATAATTATTTTAGGCGATATGCTGGAATTGGGAAGCGAGGAAAATGAAAAACACAGAGAAATTGGCAGAAAAATTTTTGAAACAGGGTGCGACTTCTTTTTTGTTGTAGGAAAGAGGATGAAATTGGCGGGAGAAGAAATCATTGCGATGGGTTTTCCCCAAAAAAGAGTTTTTTACTTTTCCAATCTCATGGAAGCTGGCAAGAAAGCAGGGGAATTGATAGAAGAGGGTGATTTTGTTCTCGTGAAAGGATCTCAGGGGATGCGCATGGAAAAAGTGGTAGAGCAAATTATGCAAAAACCGGAAGAAGCTGAGAAATTGCTGTGCAGGCAAAACAGGCATTGGAAAGAGACGGTTTGGAAAAAAGTATAATTTTACTATCTTGACAATTTTTGAAGATGGAACTAAGCTCTTCATCAGAGAAGGGTTCTTTATAAATGTGGAATGGTTATATTAATATGCTAAAACGTTAAATCTATTCTCGTCTGGTTGTTAGTAGACAGCATAAAATCACAATTTTTAATCATAAGGATAAATCATGAAAGAAATTTTTACAATCGGAGTTTTCGGAATAATCAGGGATGAAAAAAATAGAATTCTTTTTGTTTTAAGGAATGATTATGATTTGTGGAACCTGCCAGGAGGAGGACTTGAAAAAGGAGAATCCCCCTGGGAAGGAGTAATCCGCGAGATAAAAGAGGAGACAGGACTTAATGCAGAAGTTATAAGATTGATAGGAGTTTATAGTAAGCCGGATAAGGATGAAGTCGTTTTTTCATTTGAGTGTAAAGTCATAGACGGAGAACTGACCCTAAACGAAGAGGCTAAAGATATAAGATATTTTCCATTCAATGAAATCCCCAACAATACATCTAAAAAACAAGTGGAAAGGGTTAGAGATATGCTTGAAGGTGCAGATGATGGGGTGATTATGAAAATTCAAAGAGGAAAGTCCTCCATTGAATTAATCAAGGAGTGGAGATTGTAGCAAGGAGTTGCTCTTTAGCAGTTGTCGCAAAAACTTATTGTAAAAAGGCTTGCTGTAAATCGGACAAGCCTTTTTTATTTTTGGCTAAATTAAAGGAAAGTATTAAAGAAAATTCTCTTGCTTTCCCAAATATAATTTGCTACAATATTCAAAGATCGTTTATAGTTATAAACGATTTTTGATTCTTCTTGTTTTGTCATACCGAACTTATTTTTAGGTCTCAATCTTGGTTGAATTGAATATTTAAATATCATGCCGCCATCGTCTAGCCCGGTCTAGGACGCCAGGTTCTCATCCTGGAAATCAGGGGTTCGAATCCCCTTGGCGGTACAAATATATACCAACCTCGAAAATTCTCACCCCA
>AMFJ01001362.1_pt1 | contig 11534 bp, 9 predicted proteins | sample 427208 | NCBI WGS metagenome assembly AMFJ01 (sample SAMN02954298, study PRJNA114691) | groundwater metagenome | biome: aquatic; feature: subsurface aquifer; material: sediment; isolation source: subsurface aquifer sediment | place: USA: Rifle, CO | collected 2008-08
TGGTTCATCACCTTTTCCATATTTATTACTGGCATATCTAAAAATATCTTCGAGTTTTTTACCTCGAAATCTATCCCATTCATTTTTATCAACATTCATCCCATATTCGCGGCATATTTCCATTTCTGCTCTTTCATGAATGGGTTCGGAATCAACAAGCACGCCATCCATATCAAAAATTATAGCTTTGATTTTTTCCACATTCATCTTATTTACAATCAGAAATTATTATTTTTTTTCTTTCAACTTTAAAAACCATTTTCTGGCGTTCGCGAATTCCAAGTTCATCTACGATTACTTTTGGAATTGTAATGGATAAACTTCTTTTTCCCTGCCTTGTTACCTTGCGAACAAGTTTTTCTTCTTTTTTCATAACTTTGTCATCCTGAATTTATTTCAGGATATAATTAACTTTTATTTTTATTTTGCTACGTAGCAAGCTACGTAGCAAAATATTACCATTCAAAAATATCTATAATATTTTCAATTGCATTCTTAACGCGATCAATAATTCCTTGTCGCTTTAAAATTCTTGGGGCTTCTGGCAATAAATCAATAATATCCTGTCCATGAGGAAGTTTTTGGGTATATAAATATTCACCAATCAAATGTTCAAATTTATCAAGAGGAATGTTTTCTTTTTGAGCTATCGCCCTAAGTGCGACTGATCTTTCACTTTCCCAGAATTCACTGAAAGATTTTTCCACATCATCTGATTTGGCAATTCTTGGCAAATTCTCCTCAATGAATTTCTTAATTAAATCTTTCTTTTTACGCAATTTCACATCTCTATCAAACAGACGCAAAATATCTTCAGTTTTCTTTTCTCGAATAGCAGCCGATTTTACATTCTTAAGACCAGCGATTAATTGAATAATATAATCAAAATTAACAATATCGCGAACAGTAAGCTCCAATTCAAAATCAATCTGGTCCAAGATGGATTCTTTATTTTCTGATCCTTTACGTCCATCATAAATATCCAAATATTTACTCTGATAATCATAAAATTCTTGCTCAGAAATTCCCAAATCAGTAAAAGAAAACTCTGCAAATGTTTCGAGAGAAGATTTTCTCCTAAGTAAATCACGGAATGCTTTAACAAATTCAGCCGTTTCTTCTTCACCTTTCAATTCATCTACAGAAGAAAGTGTAGGCACTTTTTCTTTAAGTTCCTTAAGCTTAGCTTCGAATTCTTTTTTCTGCTGAACGTAGGGTTTCTTAAACACAACTTCTTTAGCATTTTCATCTCCATAAAGTGCAAGCGCCTTATCTGTTGCCACTTTTAAATTTCTAAAAGATATTATGTTCCCATGAGGCTTATCTGAATTCAAAAGCCTATTAGTTCTTGAATAAGCTTGAATAAGACCATGATAGCGTAAATTTTTATCAACATAGAGGGTGTTTAATCGTGGACTATCAAATCCAGTCAAGAACATATTAACAACCAGAACCAAATCTACTTCTTTATTTTTAATTCTCTTTTGCAAATCACGATAATAATCATAAAAACGATCTGTTGAGAAATTTGTCGAAAAAGTCTCATTGTAATCTTTAATACAGCTCTCCAGAAAGTCTCGCGAATGCTGATCAGCAACGTTTTGTGCAAAAACATCAACATCTAAATCAACACTTTCATCTTCATTTGCCTGATAAGTAAAAATAGTTGCTATTTTAAAATTCTCAGACTTCTTTTCCTTGAATAATTTGTAATATTTTTTCAAAACCTCAACACTACTTGTTGCGAAAAGTGCATTGAATTTTCCATTTTTTGTTTTTCGTCCCCAATCAGCCAGAATATAATCAGTAATTTTATTTAATCTATCATCACTTTCTAAAACCTCTTTACTATTAATTCCTTCAACCAAAGTCTCTGCAAAAATATCAGCATCCAAGGTATCTGGGTCTTTTTGTTTATATTTGCCAACATATTCCACCGCAAAACCAAGTACATTATCATCAGATATTGCATGCGTAATGATATATTTATGCAGGCACTCACCAAAAACATCAGCTGTTGTCACTCCTCCAACATTATTTTCCGCAAAAATTGGGGTTCCCGTAAAACCAAAGAGTTGAGCTTTTTTGAAAAATCCTTTAATGCGTGCGTGCGTTTGACCAAATTGTGAACGATGACACTCATCAAAAATAACTACCACTTTTTCATTAACCAAATAATTGAAACGTTCAAGATATACTTGTCTTCCAATTGCAATATCCAATTTTTGAATAGTTGTCACTATCAATTTTCTATTTTTGTCCTCCAATTGCTTAACTAGATGATTAGTATTATCTGTTCCATCCACGGATCCATCGGAAAAAGAATTGAATTCTTTAGTTGTTTGAATATCCAAATCTTTACGATCTACCACAAATAAAACTTTTTTTATTTCCGGAATTGCAGAAAGAATCTGACTAGCTTTAAAGGATGTTAGGGTTTTTCCAGATCCTGTAGTATGCCAAATGTATCCATTTTTACTGGATTCCAATACGCGATTTTCAATAGCTTTAACCGCATAATATTGATATGGCCTAAGAATCAACGGGATTTCCAATGATTCAGCCAGCACAATAAATTCCGCAATCATTTCTGAAATGACACACTTTTCTAAAAACACATCTGCGAATTCATCTAGGTTTGTGATTTTTCTATTTTCTCCATCCGTCCAAAAGAAAGTCTGTTCAAATGATTGCTTAGGATTATTTGAAAAATATTTAGTATTAACCCCATTTGAAATAACAAAGATCTGAACATATTCAAATAGTGTTCCTGTGAACGAGTGCTTATGATAACGCTGAATTTGATTGAAAGCCTCTTTCATTTCAACTCCTCGACGCTTCAGTTCTATTTGTACCAAAGGAAGACCGTTAATTAGCAATGTGACATCATAGCGGTTTTCATATCGTCCAGCTTGTGTAATCTGATTTGAAACTTGATATTCATTTTTACACCACTGCTCCATGTTAAAAAAACGAACATACAAAGTGGTTTCGTCATCACGCTTTAAGGCAAATCTATCGCGCAAGATCTTGGCTTTTTGAAAACGATCACCTTTGTTTAAATGATTTAAAATCCTTGCAAATTCCGCATCAGAAAAAGTGGTTTGATTAAATTTTTCCAATTGAAATTTAAGATTTTTCGTAAGAGCATTGGCATCCTCAATAATAATATTCTCAAATCCCAAACGACGCATTCGTTCGATTAAAGTTTTTTCTAATTGTTGTTCAGATTGATGGGTCATAAATATTTATCCTTTCTTGATTAATTCATTTGTTATTTCTAAAGGAGTTGCTTTTGGAAAACTCATTTTCATTTCCAATTTATTCTTTAAGTATTGCATTTTACTTCCCCATTCAGTCTCTAAAATATCTGACCATTTTCTGACATAAATCTTAACCCTTCCATTTCTATCCCAGAAAGCAAGTCCTTTTTCATTTTCCCCATGATTACTACTATTATTAATATATCCTTCTATACCACTATCATAATCTTTTCCAATAAGATAAAACTCCCAATGCTGCGTAACACCATTAGCAATACTTTGCTCTAATATTTTATCTTTATAATTTTCAATTTGTTGAAATTCTTTATTTCTCGAAAGTTTAACTGATGCTCTTTTTAATTCCACAATAATGTTCTTCTGAATGTTATTGTTGTGTTCGTATTTTGTAAGAAATAAGTCAACTTCTCCTTTTGGTTCAGATTCCAATTCAGGGTCATCAATTTCAAGAATTTCTTTAGCATACTTAATGAGAACATTTTTCAATGCGCCTTCCGTAGTGCTAAATAATCTAAATTGTTCTCCAAATAACCAAAAGTTTTCATCCAATATTTTTTGAATATGTTTCACTTCTAATGTTTCTTTCTCAAAATCTGATATTAAAACTTTTAATTTATCTATAACCTCTAAACGATGATCAATTTCTTTTATTGTACTAATAACATTTGACAACTTTGTTTTTTCCAAGACGCACACCAAATCCTTTTTTTCATCATCTGTTAATTCTTGCAACTGCTCCAATACCATTTGAATCAAATGATTATCCTGAGTTGAAAGCAATCCAGCAAAAGTTGCACAAATAAATTTAACCTCGGGATTACTTCTTCCAGTAAAAAGCGAGGGGCTTATTATATACACAGTTCGCAATAATTCATTAAAAGATTTACTGTCATAAACACCAAAATCGTGCAGATTAGGCAGCAGCCTATCTTGATCTAATTTTGAAATTAATTGTTTTGATTGTTCTATTAAATAAGGTTTTCTAAGGGAAAAAAGTTTTTCCTTAATTTCATTCTTTATTTTATTCTTTAACTTTTTTTGCTTTCTATCACCAAAATCAAACTGCTGATTAATAACACTTTCATTTTCAACATCACCATCTTTAAAAATATCTGAAGTAATATAAACAGAATGCCAAAAGTCATCACCTTTCTTATTTAAACCAGTGCTTGATTTAAAAATTTCACTTCTAAGGCTATCGAGAAAATAAAAATTAGACCATTCTGTTGGTTTTTCATCCCACAAAACAATCTCTACTTTAAACACATCACCCACGTTTTTTATTACATCTTCCGAAAAATCTCTTTTTGTAAAAGTTATTTTTTTCTTTATATTGCTTTTAGGATTTATCTCTCTGCCATTTACAATAATTTTAAGCGCAGGGTTCTGCATCAGAAGCCAACCAAATTCAAATATTATTTGTCTTTTAAATTCCTCTGTAGCAAGCAAGGACCTACTTAAATCATTACTTGGTTTTATAAATTCTATTCTAGTTCCCTTTATTTTTTTTCTTAAAGTTTTTTGAAAATATTTTGTATCATGATTTAATGATATTTTTTTATTTCCACTATAAACATCAATGCCTTCGGCAATCCATATAAATGTGAATCTACCTCGTCCAAGCTTTCCTCTTGGGAGAGATTTATTTTTAGAATTCGTTTCACTTTTTGTAGAAGAAAGAAATTTATCAGTATTTCTATCTTCATCAAACTTCCATCCTTTTCCGTTATCACTTATTCTTAAACCTTCAATATAACCAATTCCACTGGCAGAAATTTTATAATCAATATTTATATTTGATGCACCAGCATCTAATGAATTCCATAAATATTCGAATAAGCAAGCATACGGCTTTTCTTTATATGAATGAAGTTCTGTTTTAATAGAATCTTTCGTAATTCTTACTTCTTTATATTGTTCCATATAAATTCTTTAATAATGGTACTAGCATTGAAAGTCTTTGCCATCTAATCTTAAATTTCTTTTTCTGATAAGTAATTATTTAGTCTTTCTCTATAAGCAACTATATCCTGATCAAATAATGCCTTACTATAGGAAATCCCTATTTCATTTTCATTATCCAAAAATTCATTGAAATCTGAATATTTGTCATAATTATTTTCTTCAAAATTAGGTATGGCTGATTTAAAAAATACATTAAGAATATAAGACAGTGTACAATCAGTTACATTTGAAACCATTTCTGAAAGATTATGATCGCTATTTTTATTTTTTGGAACAGATTTTCCATGAGAAATATCCCCTCTTTCATTTCTAATTTCGGACATTCTTTTTACAAATCCACAAGCAGCCTGAACAAAAACTGGATCAAATTCACTTGTGTACTTCGATAGTTCATTAATTGCTTTCTTAACTAAATTATCTGAACTATCAGGATTTCTACCATTTTCTTGATAATTTTCCCCGAGAAATTTTAGTATTGTTTTGGAAGTACCTTCAAACAAAGATTTGCAACTCTCAATTGCAATATCTGGCATTTTTTCAATATTTTCTTCAATTTTATCTAAAATATTGTGATAATATTGAAATTCTGGAAATGCATCCTTATTGTCATCAATTATTTTTCGCGTTTTATCCATATAAATACAAACAAATAGTTTCCGCAACAATCATTTTTCACTGCTCTTTTTGAGTGATTCTTTATTGTTTTAACTCAATTAAATTATCAATCAATGTTAGAAATTCAGCAATTTCTTGTTGTTCCAAAATGGATGGAAATGGAATTTTTTGATTTTCAACACTTCCTTTACTTAAGCCAAGCTGAGCAGTACCATTTGCCTTTTTCCTAAAGCTCCTACTTATCTTAAATGAATTAATTGCATAAAATAAGAAAACGACGCTACCTTTCTTTATTGTAAGTTTAAAGATGTGATCTCCGCAGATAAACTTGTTATTTTCTGGAATTCTAGCAACTTTTCCAATTATCATTCCCCCTCCAATATCATCTTTCGGCATCACTAAATCATTAGTTGTTAAAAAGTCATCGGCATAGTCTGTATATTTATTTGCAATTAGTTTTCCCTCTGAAGAAATTCCTCCCATATCTACAATTATGTTGTTTCCTTTTCCATTTATATGAATACTTTTTGTTTTTCCGGCATAAATATCAAATATTTCTTCTAGTTTTCTCTCTTCCCAATCAGGAAAATTATTTCCATCATTATCTAGAAATCTAATTTCTTGAGCAAAGATTTTTTGTATTATCCCCTTTCTGTATTCCTTTAATAAAAAGATGTTATTTCCAGCTGGTTTTGAAATATGCAACTTATCACAAAAATTTATAATTTTTAAATTAATTTTCTCCTCTAGGGATTTTAATTCCGAAAGTTTTCTTGAGATTAAATCAATATTAACAATAACCTCTTCTTCAAAAGTACTTATGTATCTAGGGATATTTAGATTGAATTCATTTTCTTTTATCTCGTCCAAATTTGCTCGATGAGAATATTTTTTAATTTCTTTTCTGTCTTTGTAAGTTTCAAAAATCTTTTGAATGTTTTCTTCAGTAAGATGGTTTTGATTTTTACCTTTTTCAAATTCCTTTGAAGCATCAATGAATAAAATTTCTTCATCTGCTCTGCGACATTTTTTGAAAACTAGAATTGTGGCCGAAATAGAAGTCCCATAAAAAAGATTTGATGGGAGTCCAATTACTGCATCAAGAAAATTTTGTTTCTCTATAATATACTTCCTAATATGTCCCTCGGCACCAGATCGAAATAATGCTCCATGAGGAAGTACAACTGCCATAGTTCCATTGTCAGCCAAATGATGGAGCATGTGAGTTACAAATGCATAATCGGCAGCACTTTTAGGTGCCAATCTTCCATACTGTGAGAATCTGTCATCGTGAGCCAGCTGCGGATCAGTATCACCTTTCCATTGTGATCCAAAGGGAGGATTTGCAACAATTACTTCAGCCTTAAGATCTGGATGCATGTCTTCTCTTAATGTATCTCCTTGAAGAATCTTGAAATGATCAAAATGAACGCCATGCAAAATCATGTTCATACGTCCAAGGTTATATGTCGTCGGGTTTAATTCTTGACCATAATAATCAACAACGTCTGAATAATCCTTAATGCGAAGAAGAAGCGAGCCAGAACCACATGTTGGGTCATATACTGATTTAATACGCTTCTTATTTTCAGAAACTATTTGTGCAAGAAGCCGAGAAACTTGAGCAGGCGTATAAAACTCGCCGCCCTTTTTTCCTGCACCTGCAGCAAACTCCCCAATCAGATACTCATAAGCATCACCAAGCAGGTCACTCTTTGTATCTTCCAACTTAAAGTCTATGCCATTTAAAAGAGTGATGACCTCTATAACAACTTCATTTTTCTGATTTTCTCGAGCGCCAAGCTTAGTGGAGGCGAGATCCATGTCATCAAATAATCCCTTGAAATCATCCTCGCTAGCTGTTCCTGCAGATGTACTTTCAATATTATTCAAAACCATTTTTAAATCCTCCAGAATAAAATTATTTTGATTTTTAATTTCACCTTTTCCTTTTTTCACAAGATATGAAAAAAGTTCCTTTGGCTGAAGGAAAAAACCAAGATGCCCAACACATGCTTTTTTTAGCTCACTTAAGATTATTTTTCCTTCCTTTGTGTTTTCTTTAATTTTATCAAATGTAAAATCCTCACTAACAAGGAGTTTTTCGTTAACATATAGTTCTAATTTTTCAGAAAGGTACTTATAAAAAATAAAACCTAAAATATAATTTTTGTACTCGTCGGCGTGCATTTTCCCTCTCAAAACGTTAGCCACACTCCAAAGCTGTCGCTCAAGAATTTTCTTTTGCTCATCAGTCATAATATTTCAAATCTCAATTTTTTATTCATATTGTTTGTTACGTAGCATGCTACGTAACAAAGATAATTGACTTATACCTCATTCTCTCATATTAACCCCCTAAATTCAAGCGATATTACAACATAAAACAAAAAAGACCGGTAAGTTATCCAGTCTTTTTTAATGCATTATTCACTTTTTATTTTCGCTCTAGCATTCAAAACTTTCTTTTCTTCAGTTTTTATTCTTCGCTCAACTTTTTTAACATCTTCTTCAGGCAATAAATCCTCAGGAACTATGCCACGACTTTTCAATGTCTTTCTTACACTTCTGTTATTTGTAATATGCTCATTGGAAATTTCTCCTTCAGTTTGCATATTCTTATGTTTCGCATTATAAATTGTGATTTCGGTTGCAAAATCTTTTGCCTTTAAAAGAATTGTTGGCATAAAGTCAGCCAATGGTTTATTTTCATTAATATTCCATCTTATTTTCATTTCATGCGTAGATTTGCCAAAAAGAGCCTTGTCGCCCTTACTGCGTATGAATGCGAAGTTGCGATCATCTCCAGTTTGTTCAAAGATAACATTAGAAAGCTCCTTTTCTGTTTCTGCTAGCTTTTTTCTGGCGTGCACCCTTTCTGATTCCATAAGTCTTTGCTCTATGAACTCATATTTTCTTGTTTGAACTGCGAAATATGTTTGTGCAAAAGCTATAGCTTCTTTTTTGGGATCACCATTTTGAGCAATCAAGTAGCAGGCATACCTTGTCAGCATGATATCATCAATTTCTTTTCTCACACCAGAACCAATTTCAACCATTTTCCCGACGTCAGCAAAATGGTCTTCTATTCTATTTTCAGATGTTTCACATGCAGACTTTGCTTTTGAGATAACATTCAGGAAATTATCCCACTTCGTGTAACCAAGTAAGTGCTGCAAATCACGAGCAAGCCAAAATTCCAAACCAGCATTTGTTTTTTGGCTAATTGACTCAAAACTCTCAATTAATGATTTTATTGTTTCTTTTTCCATGTTTATATTAATGATAATTATAGTGTTATGGTAACACTATAATTATCATTAAACAAGCCCTTCTTCTTAGGCTTAACTACGAGTTATGCACATCCCATTAATAAAAGAAACTTTCGCGTATATTTTTAAAGATGTAATTAATCTGTACTTATCTCTATATTTATTTCAACTCACTGCGGACAAAGTCGATCAGTTGGCGGATATGCTCGATTGAGAAATCAAAAGGGATTCCGGCTGCACTGTAAATTCCACTAACAGGCTTGGAATAGCCTAGTTTTAAAAATTCCTTATATTGCTCGAGTGTTTTTGTTTTGTCGAGCGAATAATTTTTAAATATTGCCAACGCGCCCAACTGCGCAATCACATATTCAATGTAATAGAAGGGATATGAAAAAATGTGAAGCTGAAGCACCCATCGCATTGCTTTTTCTTTTTCAAGCCCAGTCCAATCTCCGCCGATTTTGAAGCGATCGAGCAAGAAAGAAAAATATTCTTCTCTTTCTTTTCTTGTGTGATTAGGATTGATGTAAATCCAATGCTGAAACGCATCCACCACGGTGCCCCAAGGAAGAAATCTTATCTTATCCGTAAGTTCGGCTTTTTTTAATTTTTCTAAATCTTCCAAAGAATAGAAGTTATCCAGATGCGGCAAAGAAAGAAGTTCCATACTCATAGAAGCAAGTTCCGCAACTTCGCTAGGGTTATTGGTGTACTGGATTATCGATTCACCCTTAGACATCATGTTATGCATGGCGTGTCCTGCTTCGTGCACGAATGTTTCCACATCGCGCCTAATACCAACAGCATGCATGAATATGAATGATGAGCCGGATTCATAAAGAGGATAGCAATAACCGCCAGGAGCTTTCCCTTTTCTGTTTTCCGCATCCAAAAAACCATTGCTTTCCATGCTTTTAATCTCTCTTCCGAAAATTGGATCCACTTTGGTTATAGTATCAATGCCCTTTTCAATAAGTTCTTTGTAATCTTTGAATGGACTTGGATTCATCTCTTCCGTTTCAACATTAAAATCCCATGGCCTTAAAACATCTGCTCCTAATTTTTGCTTGCGTTCATTGTTAAGTTCTTCCAGGTATGGCACCACGGTTTTCTCTACTGCGCTGTGGAGCTTAAGCAAATCCTCCGGAGAGTATGAAAATCTACCTTTGAGCTTATGCATGTAATCTCGGTAATTATCAAACCCTGCATTTTTTGCCATCTTAATTCTAAGCTCCTTTAATTCATCAAAAATATCATTTATTTTTTCATAATCCTTGGAGTATCTTTTGTATGTAAGTCGCCATGCTTTTTCTCTGATAGATGGATCTTTGTCATTTAGAAAAAAACTAAGTTGTTGGATAGTTTTTTCTTCGCCATTCCAATCAGCTGTCATCTTGGAAACCAGCTCGCCATAAGTAGCTGAAATTTCTTGCTCTTTTACTGCCAAGGCGATATTTTCTTCTCTAAACATTTCTATCTCATTGGCGATGATTTTGCTCAGATGTTGAAATTTTTGCGTAAGATCTTTTCTAAAATTACTATCGTAAAATTTCTTTTTCAATTGGAAAAAATATGATTCACTCTTAGCCACAATTTGCGCCATGAAATCATTGAAGGCATCTTTGTGTTCAACCTTATCCGCATAGCGGGTCATGTTTATATAAAGCCATGCTCCTTTGTCTTCTAATATTTTTTGAAGCTCACTCACCTTTTCCCAAAATTCAATAAGACTTTCGGTTGAAGTAACTTCAAAATCCAAAAGAACCTTTAATTCTTTTTCTAAGTTTTCCCAGTTTTCTATTTTAAATTCTTCAGGATAAAATTTTCGCATTGTTTTTTATAATTATTTTTGAACAAGAGTGCTAACGTAAGTTCCGATATAGTATGGCCAAATGATAATAGCCATAACACCTTTCCAAAAAGCCAATTTAAGAAATCCAACTGTAAAAAGCCAACCTGCAGCCCATGAGAACACTCCGCAACTTTGCTCAATTTTTACTTTTTCCATAATTTTTATTTAAAATTAAATTAAGATCTTCATAGTAAATGATACTGTTTTTCCTATGGATATATTCTCATTTTTTCTGACCATAGCTTTAATGGGTAGTAAGAATGCCTTATCTTTTGCGCTATAAAAAATGGAAGTTCTCCAGACAGTTTTTCCAATTGTAACTTCAACCGGAAGTGATCCAAATCCTCCCGTCATACCTTGAAACATCTGTTTCAAATCCTTGGAAACGTTTTTAGGAAGTACAATAAAATGCCAAGCACTTTTCTCGGTGCCATACAGCTGGACTCTTCTTTTCAATTCAAGTTCAATGGGCATTTTATTTATTTTGCTACGTAGCATGTTACGTAGCATGTTACGTAGCATGTTACGTAGCAAAACCTGCTATCATAA
>AMFJ01032906.1_pt1 | contig 11531 bp, 9 predicted proteins | sample 427208 | NCBI WGS metagenome assembly AMFJ01 (sample SAMN02954298, study PRJNA114691) | groundwater metagenome | biome: aquatic; feature: subsurface aquifer; material: sediment; isolation source: subsurface aquifer sediment | place: USA: Rifle, CO | collected 2008-08
CCAGGCGGCGATGGAATTGACCAGACGATCGGCCCCAACTTCCTGCGGATTGTCGAGTTTAACCTGAATCATATCGACCAGACGATCCACGGCAACGACAACAATATCGTTTTCCAGGGAAGCCGAAAAATGCTTCCGGCAGCATGACACCCACGCCGTTTCCAGGGTGGGCACGACACTGGCGACGATTATTCCCCGGATCTTTTCCTTCTGAATACCAACCATGGTAAACAGCGTGTGATAGCGTATCGCCAGTTCATCGACGGTACTCTTGGGATCGGATTTCAGCCGCCATTGGCCGATGAGTACGTCGTTCTCGTACATACCCGTCACCGTATGAGAGTTTCCGATGTCAACCACTAGAAACATATTGCACCTGTTGAATGTCATAGATATTTGTTGTTTCGCCTTGAATTGCCGGACAAGAGATTATAATAGATGCGAAGAAGAGATGCATGAAAAACAGATCGATGGCTATCGCGAGCGACGATTCCGTCGAAACGCCGTCAGTAACTTTCGATTCGCCTCCTCAAGATGGAGTAACTATGAATACTCTCCTGTTGGTATCAACCACTTTCAGCCGCAAAGAAGATGCCGAACGCATCGCCCAGTTGCTGCTTGACCGCAAGCTTATCGCCTGTGCCCACATTTCAGGCCCCATCACCAGCGTCTATCGCTGGCAGGGAAAGGTCAACACCACGCCGGAATTTACCATGAGTGTAAAAACCACCCCGCAGCGCTGGCAAACCCTGCAGGATATCCTCGTCCAGGAACATTCATATGAACTGCCCGAAATCGTCGGACAGGAAATACAATACGTGAGCAATGCCTATTACGACTGGGTTTGCGGAGAAGTACAATGAAAGATAAAGATGCCCCACAAGGATACCGGAAACGGAAAAGCGGCGACTACGTCTGTCACTGCTGCAAAAAACCCCAGCAATTCTGCTGGAGTTGCCCGTGCGGCTTCATGATCTGCAAGGACTGTTTCGAAGAAAATAAATGGGGCATCAGCAACGGCCCCACCTGGATCTGTCCGGACTGCGAACGAATACGCATGATGTAGCTGCCTCACCAGTTTCTTGACTTTCTTCCCCCTTACGTTATTTCTTCCGAGCGTTCGAATCATTCCCGGTGTCAACCACAGGAAGAGCTCCAGAAGGGTTGCGTCTTCACTGGAAATGCAATAATATGCCGTGTCATCAACCTACTTCCACTCTGCCGGATTGATCTAAATATGAACGTATCTACAACGACTTACGATGAAAGCAAGATAAAAACCCTGAGTTCTCTCGACCATATCCGAAAGCGTCCGGGGATGTATATCGGTCGGCTGGGAGACGGCTCCAACCACGATGACGGCATCTATATTCTTTTGAAAGAGGTTGTCGATAATGCCATTGACGAATTCATCATGGGAGCGGGCAAACGGATTAATATCGCCATCGATCCCACCGGTTATGTGACGGTGAGGGATTTCGGCAGGGGGATTCCGCTTGGCAAAGTCGTCGACTGTGTTTCGACCATCAACACCGGGGCAAAATACAACACCGATGTTTTCCAGTTTTCCGTCGGTTTGAACGGCGTGGGGACCAAGGCAGTCAATGCCTTATCTGAGCTTTTCATCGTAACCTCCTATAGGGAAGGCAAATTTGTTGCTGCCAAATTCAATGACGGCAAACTGATTGATCAACAGGAAGGGGAGACCGAAGAGAAAAACGGCACCTGCATCGAGTTTCTGCCATCGGCTGCCATGTTTCCCGACTTTGCTTTCGATCCGCTGTTTGTCGAAAAACGCCTCTGGCGATATGCCTACCTCAATGCCGGGCTAAAAATTTACTTCGACAAGAAAGTATTTTACTCGGCCAATGGCTTGCTTGACCTGCTCGGCAAGGAACTGGACGGCGCAGAGTTGTACACCCCCATCTACTACCGCGATGCAACGCTTGAGTTTGCTTTTTCCCATACCGACACCTTCAGCGACTGCTACTTCACCTTTGTCAACGGCACCTACACCAGCGAAGGAGGCACCCACCTTTCCGCCTTCCGCGAAGGGATCCTGAAGGGTATCAATGAGTTTTCCGGCAAGAAATTTATCAACACCGACGTGCGCGACGGCATAGTCGGTACCCTGGCCATCAAAGTCAAAGATCCCGTCTTCGAGTCGCAGACCAAAAATAAACTGGGCAATACCGAAATCAGGTCCTGGATTGCCGGCAAGGTGAGGGATGCCGTCTCCAGCGCACTGTACAAGGACACCGAATCCGCGCAAAGGCTGATCGAAAAGATCATCCGCAATGAAAATGTCAGGAAGGAACTACAGAGCGTCCGCTCGGAAGCCCGGGCCAATGCCAAGAAAGTGGCTCTGAAAATCGATCAGCTCAAGGATTGCAAATACCATCCGACCAAGAACAAACCGACGGAACCCGGCAAAGAGAGTTTGATCTTCATTACGGAAGGCCAATCGGCGGCCGGCTCGATCGTCTCATCGAGGGACCCGATGACTCAGGCGGTTTTTTCGCTGAAGGGAAAACCGATGAATGTCTACGGCCAGAAAATGGCAATGCTGTATAAAAACGAAGAATTGTACGCCCTGATGAGGGCTCTCAATATCGAAGAATCCATTTCCGACATCAGGTATGACAAGGTCATTCTGGCCACAGATGCCGATGTCGACGGTTTGCATATTCGAAACCTGCTGCTCACTTTTTTTCTCCATTATTTCGAACCGTTGGTCAAACTTGGCTACGTCTACGTTCTCGAGACCCCTATCTTCCGGGTCCGGAACAAACAGGAAACGATATATTGTTACTCGGAGCAGGAAAAGCAGGAAGCAACCAAAAAATTAAGTAAGGGCAACAAAGCTGCCGTGGTGGAAACCACCCGGTTCAAAGGCTTGGGAGAGATTTCTCCCAAGGAATTCAAACAATTCATCGGCCCCGACATCCGCATCAAAAGCGTGACCCTCGATTCCTTGAGCGAGGTACACAAGGTGCTCTCTTTCTACATGGGCAAGAACACGCCGATTCGCCGAAAGTATATCATGGATCACCTTGTCGTCGTCAATTAGCCGCATTTCATAACGCTCCAATAAGAATAGAATCCAAGGGATCAAGACGAACCGCGTTCGCATTCACTTTACCGAGAGACAATGGAACCCCATCCAGGCAAGCTGCATCAGTTATTTGACAAGAACTTCATCGAATACACATCCTATGTTATTCGTGAAAGAGCGATCCCATCCCTTGAAGATGGCTTGAAACCCGTCCAGCGACGCCTGCTTCAGACTCTGCACAACATGGAGGATGGCCGGTTTCACAAGGTTGCCAACGTGGTGGGGGAGACCATGAAGCTCCATCCCCATGGCGACCAGTCCATCTTCGCGGCTCTTGTCAACCTGAGCAACAAACAGTATCTGATTGAACAGCAGGGAAATTTCGGCAACATCTTCACCGGAGATCGAGCATCGGCGGCGCGATATATCGAATGCCGGCTTTCCCCCCTTGGCAAGGAGATCCTGTTCAATAAAGATCTTACCGATTTCATCGAATCCTACGACGGCAGGATGCTTGAGCCGGTTACTCTTCCGGCAAAAATTCCGTTGTTGCTGCTTCTGGGCGCGGAAGGCATTGCCGTTGGCATGGCCACCAAAATCCTTCCCCATAATTTTTGCGAGGTGCTCGAAGCCCAAAAAAATATCCTGCGCGGCGAAGATTTCGTGCTGTATCCCGATTTTCAACAAAAAGGGATAATGGATGTCAGCAACTACGAAGATGGCAACGGCAAGATCAGATGCCGGGCAAGGATCGAGGAATCCAACGAAAAAACCATAATAATCAGGGAGATTCCTTACTCGACTACCACCCAGTCCTTGACCGATTCCATTGAAAAAGCGGCAAGGGCAGGGAAAATCAAGATAGTCTCGATCAACGATTATACGGCGGAGAATATCGAGATCGAGATCAAACTGGCCAGAGGCATATACGCCAAGGACACCATCGAAGCCCTCTATGCCTTTACCGATTGCGAAGTCTCCATCGTTCCTAATCTTACCCTGATCAATGGAATGAACCCCGAGACCTCGACTGTAAGCGAGGTATTACATCAGAACACCAGGAAGTTACAGAACGATCTTCAGAAAGAACTTGAAATCGAATTGGGACGGCTGGAAGAGAAGCTGCACGCCAAGGTTCTCGAACAAATCTTTATCGAGGAACGACTGTATAAAAACATCGAAGAGGAAACCAGCTATCAGGCCGTTATAAAATCGGTAGATAATTCACTCGCGGCATACCGCGAACAGCTCATTCGACCGGCCAGCAAAGAGGATATCGAACGGCTTCTCGAGATCAAAATCAAACGCATCTCCCGCCATGATATCAACAAACATCACCAGGAAATCAAAGAGATCCGGAAAAGAATGAAAGAAATTCACAAATCCTTGCAGGATATGGTGGGTTTCACGATCTCCTTCCTTGATGATCTGCTGAAAAAATACGGCCACCTCTATCCGCGCCAGACTGAGATCACCAGCTTTTCCGAAATCAGCATCCGGACAGTTGCTCTTTCCAATCTCATTGTCGTCTACAACCGGAAATCAGGGTTCCTGGGACATCAGATCAAAGAAGAGGATCCGGACGATAAGAGCGTGGCCTGTTCCGAGTACGACAAGCTGCTTTTACTCTTTGCCGACGGTCTCTATAAAGTGATTCCGGTGACGGAAAAACTCTACGTGGGCGACGATCTTTACTGGTTCGGCATTGTCGAAAAGGACATCATCTTCAACATTATTTACCGGGACGGCGCGGAGAACTATGCCTATCTCAAACGGTTCACGACCCCCAGCTTTATTCTCGAAAAGGAATATCGCCTGTTTCCGGAACATAAAAGGTCGAGGATCCTGCATCTGGATTTCGGGGAGAATAAGCACGTAAAAATTGGTCTGGCCCCGTCGTCCAGGGCACGAACCAACAGCATGGGAGTGGCTTTTGACGATTTCCTGATCAAAAATGTTGCCGCAAAAGGAAAACGGCTTTCCAATCGCGCAGTCAGAAAAATAGTACCATCGTTGGGCGAAAGCAGGCCGCCCGAGAAACACATTCTTCCTCTGCCTTTCGATCAGCCGCCAAAGGGAAGGGGAGAGGATACCGAACACGAAGAATAGAACAAAAAGAGAAGCAATAATTTCTCAGCAGCCAGGATCTGTTTAGGAGCCGTTACGAAATAATCAGGCCATTTTCACCTCATTTCGTTACGGCTCCTTAGACCGTTCCGAGCATTACCTTGGCCATGTAATTTTTTGACAATGGCTTAGTCGACAATCCAGGAATTTACCTGCTACACCTCATCCGTTTTCTCGATTTCTCCCCTAAGTGAATGTTGCCCAGCATGGACAATTTTCATCCTGACGATATCGCCGGCCACATGCCCGCGGCATTCTGAAAAATGGACAATATGATTGGTGCCGGTGCGTCCTTTTCCTCCAGACTCACTACACTCTTCAAGCATGACCGATTGGCCATGTCCAACATACTCTCTGTTGCGCAACAAGCTGATCTCGTCCTGCCTCTGTTGAAATACGGCCAGCCGTTCCATCTTGACTCTCTCATCCACCTTCTCGGCTAATTTACTTGCTTGGGTACCTGGCCGATCGGAATATTTAAAGGAAAAAGAACCGTGGAAGCGGATATCTTCGAGAAGATTCATGGTATCTTGAAAATCCTCGTCACTCTCACCAGGGAAGCCGACAATAATGTCGGTAGTAAGGGCGATTCCAGGCATATATTCACGTAGTTTCTCAACTTTTTCCAGGTATTGCGCGGCTGTATACTTCCGGTTCATACTTTTGAGAATCCGGTTCGAACCCGATTGCACCGGCAGATGAAACTGTGGGCAAAGATTTCTTACATCCCGAAAGCTTTTCATCAGGGCATCTGTGAGATCTTTGGGATTGGAAGTGGTAAAACGTAGCCGAGCCAACCCCTCAACACTCGAAACCTCCCGCAACAGATCGGAGAAATTGTACGGCCTTCTGTCCGCAGTTACCGCATTGGCTTTTCCGTAGCTGTTTACATTCTGACCAAGAAGGGTTATCTCCTTCACTCCGGCTTTCACCAAAATGTTAACTTCTTCAATTATGTCATCAACATTTCGCGATATTTCCCTGCCACGGGTATAAGGAACGACACAGTAGGTGCAGTAATTATTGCACCCCTGCATGATCGTGACGAATTTACTGAATTGAACAGAAGAGGGGGTAATACGATCACTCCCGGCCTGGTCAGTCGTCATGGGGGAGAAGGCTGGCAGAAACTTTGGGATGGCATAATCGTCCCGCAGTTCTGTAACCACTCGGCTGCCATCCTTTTCGGCACGTTGCAGGAGCGGACCGATATTATAGATATTCTGCGTACCTACAACCAGATCGACATGAGGCATCCGGTCAAGAAGACGATTACCTTCCTGTTGGGCGACACAACCGGCGACACATATTTTCATTGCCGGCCTTTTCAACTTGGTTTTGCGGAGATAGCCCAGCAAACTGAGCACCTTTTGTTCGGCTTTGGCACGAATCGAACAGGTGTTGAGGATCACAAGATCCGCCTCATTCATCTCCATGCCTTCGATATATCCGTATCCCGAAAGAGACTGCGCCATGATCTCCGAATCTCTTTCATTCATTTGACAACCGAATGTTTTTATAAAAAATATTTTTTGCTCCATCACCATCCCAGCTATATTTCTGCTTCTCCGGTCAACGACCCGGCTATTTGTCCCAGTAATTGTATTAATTCACCGACCATCGCGCCAGGGTACCTGATCACCACCAGACCGGCAGAGCAGTCATAGCTCGACAGAATGGCAAGGTTGTCATAGCCCTCCAAAATGAATTTCAAAAAATGGAACCTTTTAAAGGAAATCCGTAAATACAACTCGTCGAGTCTTTTTTCGGTCATCAGCTATACCGCAAGTGTAGAATCGATTTCCATCATGTTATGGGTATTTGCGGCGAGAAGGGGAGAGATTACCTCATGGAGAAACTCCTCGGTCTGTTCTTTAGCTCTACCGGTAAACTTTGAGTAGTCGGAGATCATTGCCTTGAGTTCCACGGCGGAGAAGGGGATGCGATCATCTTCAGCAAGACGCTCCAACAGATCGTTTTCCTTTCCCTGCTCCTTGACTCTTTTGCCGGCAGCAAGGGAATGCTCCTTGACCACCTCGTGCATCTCCTGCCGGCTTTTTCCCTTGCCAACCGCATCCATAAGAATCTTTTCGGTGGCCATAAAAGGCAATTCCGTCTCTAGATACTTATTGATTTGAGACGGAAATACAACCATATCTGAGGTAATATTAACAAAGAGTTTAAGAATTGCATCGGTGAGCAGAAAGGCCTGGGGAATATCCATCCTTCGAATGGCCGAGTCATCCAGTGTTCTTTCAAACCATTGGTTGGCATACGTTGCTGCAAAATTCTGAGGTAAGTTCATAAGCTTGCGCGCCAGACCAGTCATCCGTTCGCACCGCATGGGGTTTCTTTTGTAGGCCATGGCTGAAGAACCTGTCTGATTTTTCTCAAACGGTTCCTCCTGCACCTTAAGATTAGAGAGCAAACGAAGATCCACAGCGAATTTGTGTGCTGTCGCGCCAATTCCGGCAAGCGTTTCTGCCAATTTCATGTCCAGCTTTCGGGTGTAGGTTTGGCCGGTTACATGAAAAGTTTCTTCAAATCCAAGCTTTTCAGCAACACGTTGATCCATTTCTCGAACTTTGTCATGATCACCTTTGAACAGTTCCAGGAATGTCGCCTGGGTGCCAACCGTGCCTTTTGCCCCACGGGCCTTCACCTGTCTCAAGTAGTTGTCAATATATTCTAGGTCCATTACCAGATCTTGAAGATACAACGTATTGCGTTTGCCAACCGTCGTCGGTTGGGCAGGCTGATAATGGGTAAAGCCAAGAGTGGCAAGGGATTTATGATTTTCGCAAAAGGATGCCAGATTTTTAATAACCTGGAGCAGGGAAGCGCGCACCAGGTGCATTGCCGTCTTTTGCACAATGAGATCGCTGTTGCACACGACGAACTGGGAGGTGGCGCCAAGATGGATAATGCCCGCAGCTTTGGGACACCTCAGACCAAATTCGAAGACATGGGCCATAACATCGTGCCTGATCTCTTTTTCCTTTTTGGCCGCCACCTCATAATCGATATTCTCGATGTTGGCACGCATCTCGTCCAAAATTTCTGCCGTGACAATATCCGTCAAGCCCATTTCGTGTTGGGCTTCGGCGAGCGCGAGCCAGCATTTTCGCCACAGCGTAAACTTGGTTTTTTCGGAAAACAGCTGCTGCATGGCCAGACTCGTGTAGCGACTCACGAGAGGTTCCTGATAGATATCACGAGACATAAGGGCTCCGTTCAGCTTGAGATATTCTTCTTATTTTGTTGTATTTACGGTTTTATTTAAAGATAATTATACCTTCCGACAATCATCCTGCGGCAACAAAGACCGTATTTATAGCATTTTTGGCAAAAGAAATAAACCCACGTCAGAAAAACCCTCCGTCTACCCGGCATAAATCCCATAATTTGCAATGTCGCATAATGTATATTATGTATATAAAGATTTAATTTATAAATATCAACACGATACATTGTCAAATTAGCACAGGTGGTTTTCTGAAATACGGCGAACCCGCCGCGACTTGAACCAACCCACTCAAACAAAGATATCGAGACAGGATCAAGACTGGACATTGTGGATTTATTTTTCCAATCATCAGAGTGATATTCCCCGACATTCTCTGGTGCTACAAATCAATCACCCTCACCTGCCAACTGATATTGCCGCGAAAACGGTTGATGGTTGGCACAAAGAGAATGCTTCGTTCCGGAACCTTTTGCACCTCGTCAATCCGTCCCCCTAAACTAAAACCTATACCTTTGAGGTTTGCATATTTGCCGCGGATGGTCAGATGCAGATGTTCGGAATCCTTGCCCACCGTTTTTGAGTCAACTATTCGGGCCGAATTATCATAAAAAATCGGCTGCAAATTGCCCGGCCCGAAGGGTTCCAGCAGTTTAAAAAATGCGATATAATCAGTTGTCATCAGCTGATCGACGGAGCACTCGACATCAAAGCGCCGCTTTTTCACCAGGGATCGTTGCTCCCATTTATCTTGGGCTGCCTCGACGAACGCCAACTCAAAATCTGCCATTTTTTCGAGGCTTATCGACAAACCTGCAGCCATTTCATGACCACCGTAGCGATCGACCCATTTCGAGCATACGTTGATCATGTCAAGAATGTGCATTCCTTCGATAGATCTCGCCGACCCCACAAAGCTCACCGAACCATCCGGCGTATTCTTTTTCGCGAAAACTATGGAAGGCACTCCATACATTTCAACGAGCCTTGCGGCAACAATTCCGGCAACACCCTGGTGCAACTCTCCTTTGACAATGAGGCATTTGTTGTCTTCTGCCTGAGACTTGCGAATAATACTTAAAGCTGTTTCTAGACTATCTGCGGTTATTCTTCTGCGGAGTTCATTGAGTTCCGTGAGTTTTTGAACCAAGCCCTTGGCTTCTTTGCGATTTTTTGCAGTGAGGATATTTACCACGAGATCGCTCTCCCCTAACCTGCCCGCAGCATTTATTTTTGGACCGATCAAATACCCGATGTCTTCTGAAGTTATATCTCCCTTACAGATGTCACATGAGATGAGCAGTTCCTGAAGGCCTGGAAAAGTTGTTTCAGCCAGCGCCTCAAGTCCCGCCCTCACCAGGATCCTGTTGGTTGCCGTCAAATCAACGACATCGGCTATGGTTCCAAGGGCTACCAGAGCAAGATACTTCTTAAGATTCATTTTTCCCGGCAACACTGCTGATCCTGCCCTACTGCAGTACTCGGTCCGTATTCCTGCCGCCAGATAAAATACAACGCCCACGCCGGCTAGATGCTCACGGTGAAAACCACAGGCAGCCTGGGCAGGATTGAGAATAAGACAGGACGGCAAGCCGTTCTCCGGGATGTTGTGATGATCGGTGACGATAACTGTCCCGCCGATTCTTTGAATGAGTTCGATCTGCGGAGCGTTTGAGATACCGCAGTCTACTGTAATCAGAAGGAAATCCTTGGACAAATCGATTTTTCTCCGCTCCAGGAACCAATCGGTGTTCAGTCCATATCCTTCCGTCAGCCTGTTGGGGATATGCCAGAGAACATCCACCCCGAACTCTCGGAAAAAATTTACGATAAGTGCGGTGCCCGTGGTGCCGTCGACATCGTAATCGCCCCATACCACAATCTGCTTTCCGGATGTTATGCATTGAACGACAAGACGAACCGCCTCAGGAAGATTCTTCATAGCTTGGGGCTGCGGAAGATCAGAGAGACGAGGATAGAGGAACCTGCGCACCATTTCTTCACCCACTACCCCACGTTTCTTAAGCAACTCGCTAAAAACATGTGGTATTTCTCTCGATTCGCTGTCCGTGGTTGCATATTTCTTCGGTGCCATTTACTCTCCCCAAATCTGTCGCGCCAGCCAACTGTCAACCGCTGCCATAATTTCTTCTTCTTCAGTCACTTCATACCAGCTCAAGGCTTCAATGGTGCGGAACCAGGTATATTGTCTCTTCGCGTATCGTCTCGTATCCCGTGCCAGAAGATCAGCCATCTCCTGCCAGGGGTACTCACGGTTAAGGTAGCCCACCATGTGGCGATAGCCGAGTGCCCCCATTGCTCTCAGTTGCCAGTGGTAACCCATCTCCAGCAGATTTTTCACTTCATCTTCAAGACCGTCGTCCAGCATTTGCTCACATCGGCGATTGATTCTTTCATAGAGGAGATGCCGGTCGCAGGTCAAACCTATATCGAGGACATTGGTGAAGCGAGTCGGCATGGCATGCAATTTGTGATCCTTGAGGTGCTCCGACCAAGGCAGGCCGGTGGAATAGTATACTTCCAGCGCCCGCAACAGCCTTTGGATATCGTTTTGATGGATTCTTTCGGCGGAAAGACGGTCGACTACAGCCAATTCTTCATGAAGTTTCGAGGATCCCTCGGTCTGTAGGCGCAACCGTAACCGGGCTCGCACCTCTTCATCGCTCGGGGCGCCGGGAAAGATGCCTTCAAGAAGAGCCCGCAGGTAGAGTCCCGTGCCGCCGGTCAATAGAGGAAGTTTTCCGCGCGCATGTATATCCCTGATGACAAGCAGCGCATCTTCGGCAAACCGAGCCGCATCATACGTTTCGTCGGGATTGACGATATCGATCAAATGATGGGGAATTTCCCGCCGCTCCGCCAAAGATGCCTTGGCCGTTCCGATATCCATATATCGGTAAACCTGCATGGAATCGACACTGACAATTTCACAATCGTGGTGTCGGGCGATACGCAGGGATAAAGCCGTTTTGCCGATGGCTGTCGGACCGACTATCACTAGAAGGGGCTTATCGAATATACTGCCGGCTGTCACGGCGCCTCACCTAATAGTAGAAAGGGGGCTAAGGACGCTGCCCGTTTTGT
>AMFJ01019614.1_pt1 | contig 11525 bp, 12 predicted proteins | sample 427208 | NCBI WGS metagenome assembly AMFJ01 (sample SAMN02954298, study PRJNA114691) | groundwater metagenome | biome: aquatic; feature: subsurface aquifer; material: sediment; isolation source: subsurface aquifer sediment | place: USA: Rifle, CO | collected 2008-08
ATCCCCGCTTTCGCGGGGATGACGTAACATTCGTGACACAGGTAAGTAAACTCTCTCTCATAACTCAAATCATAGTCACCGAGACGACATGTATCCAATGACAAGCCATACGACAGAAAACACTTTAGAAAGAATCACTCCCATTGCAAAACAAATTGGTATTACACGCATTGCCAACATCACTGGCCTTGATCATATTGGCATTCCTGTTGCCAATTGTATCCGTCCTAATGCAAAGCATTTATCTGTTTCACAAGGAAAAGGCGTTAATTGGGAGTTAGCAAAAATCTCCGCAATCATGGAATCAATTGAAGCTTATCATGCTGAAAATCCGCAGGAAGCTGACTTATTTGGCACGTTTAATGATTTACAGCTTCAGCACAATATTATTCATCCTCGTTATTTTGCCAATCAATTTTTTGATTGCTCGCTTGAGTCAGTTAATTTACCTTGGATTTGGAGCACTCATTTAATTAGCAATCAATCAATACTCATTCCACATGATGTGATTTGTTTAGATTCTAGCAAGCCATTACAACATCGCTGGTTATTCAATGTAACCTCCAATGGTCTTGCTGCTGGCAATACGAAAGAAGAAGCCATGCTGCATGCGCTTTATGAAATCATTGAACGTAATACACTAACAAACTGGAAAAAATTATCTTCAGCAGAAAAAACTCATTCGCAAATTGATTTAACCAGCATCACCTCTGAAATAAATCAAGCTTTATTAAATAAATTTTCACTCGCTAATATTCAAGTCACAATATGGGACATTACTTCGCATTTACCTATTCCAGCTTATTATTGCATGATTACTGATGATCATAGCTACCGAAATTTAGGTGTATTTTTTGGCTCTGGTGCACATCATTCGGCTGACATTGCTTTAATGAAAGCCTTACTTGAAGCTGCGCAATCGCGATTAACTTTTATCGCAGGAACGCGTGATGAAATATTTCCACATTATTATGCGGGTAAAAAAAATAATTCAAATTCATTTATCTTAGTAAATGGAAATAAAAAATTTATTTCTAATAATAATTGGTTAATGACAGTTGATGAGCTCATTAATGACTTAATTCATCATTTAATGCAAAATCATTTTCAACAAATTATTTTGCTAGATCACACTAAAAAAGAATTAAACATTCCTGTCGTACACATTTTTATTCCGGGGATGTCATGAATCACACTACTCTTGTTTTTGTTGGCCCAACAATTCCTCTGCTTAAGGCACAAAAAATTTTACCAGGGGCAACTTTTTTACCCCCAGTAAAATGTGGTGATTTGTTGCAAGTTGCGCGATTAAAACCTCGTATCATCGGCATCATCGATGGCACATTCGAACATACAGCCGCTGTGTGGCACAAAGAAATTTTGTGGTGCTTAGAACAAGGTATCACGATTTATGGCGCAAGTAGCATGGGTGCGTTAAGAGCAGCTGAATTAGATGCTTACGGCATGATTGGCATTGGAAAAATTTATCAAGCTTTTCGCGATGGCATATTAAATGATGATGACGAAGTTGCAGTTGCTCATACACCAGGCCCTGATTATGCGACACTGTCTGATCCCATGATTAACATCCGCGCAACACTGACGGAAGCAAGTAATCAACATATTATTAGCGATAACACACATGATCAACTCATTAAACTTTCAAAAAATACTTTTTATCAACATCGGCATCTTGCTTCGCTAATAATGAAACTTTCACCATCCGATGAAATGTTTGCATTGCAGCAATGGTTAGTTAACGATAATTATATTGATTTAAAACAGCGTGATGCTATTTCGTTGTTTGAACATTTGCGTGAACGCGAACATCATCAAACACAAAAAAACCAAACACATCAAACCGTTTATTTGCGTACACTGAACATAGATACGTTATGCAAGCCATTAAGCTTTCAAGAAATCACTCTTCCATCTCATGAACAAACTGCAAAAAATGCTACGAAACTTGGCGAAGGAAACAAACTTCTTGTGACTCTTGCACGTTTACTATCAACCGCCTATTGTTATGCGAAAGAAAATAATTTGTTGCAATCCAACGCAGAAACACAAGAAAATAATTATTTAAACAGAATGAAATGGATAAAAGGTCTTATTCATGCCGCAGCAATAAATAGCCAAAATTTCAATGAATACCTGTCGAATAATATTTTAAAACTAAGCATGCTATATGCACATCAACACGATAATAAAATATCGGAATTAATGGCAATCATTTGGACCGCACTCGAATATTTTATTCGAAACGATACGGTTGATTTTCAATTATCATCACTCGCACTCGAGCATTTTTCCACGCAATTTCGGCGCAAAAATAATTTATTGACAGTCAAATCGATGACAGATTGGATGCAAAAACATCATCTGCAATTATTTGATTACGAACAACTGATAGCTTGCTACGCTTTATTTTCATTTTTTGTTTTACAAAATAATTTAATATTGCAAATGAATCATACTCACGAATTAGATAGCCCATGTTGGTTAATAGATGCATTGCATTTATCGGACACTTATTCAATCGAAAAATTTTTTGAATTTAGCATAAATAAAAATATTTTCAAATAACAAAATCTTAGCAACATTTGTTTAAGTATTAAATTCTGAAAAATTTTAATCTGTTGCTTTATTTTTAATACTGCTTTAATTCTCACTCCATCAAGTTTTAAGGAAAAGTCATGTCAGCAATGGAGCCGCTGTGTCATTTATTTGGCACTAACCATCGTTATTTCTCGAAAGAAGAAAATATTTTATTAGAAGCTGAATTATTTGTTCGTGTCTGCGAAGAATTAAAATTCATTCTTCGTGACAATCTTAAAAATTATTTTTGTGTATTGAAATTCACTACTGAAATGGAGAACGCTATGCTGGAAAGTAATTTCGCTCGCTTGATATTACAAGATATATTATCGACTGATGACTATACTTTGAATGGGATTGCTCATTACACCAATACACACGAAGATGTGGTGACAGAAGTAGCAACAGGACAAAACACAAATCCTTCTGCTTTATTTTTACGAAAAATAATTGAATTGCATCGGTCAGTTAGGCAGGAGTTATATATAAACATTATGAAAAAAATTGCCGCTCAGTATTGTTCTATTTAACTAACATCCCCGTACATTTTTTTGTTAAATCACCCTATATTTCAACAAAAATTTGTGCGGGATCTGATAATAAACTATCTCAACGCTTCTTCAATGCGTAAACGCAATTCAGCTAATTGCCCATGAAAAAAATGACCTGCTTCAGGAAAACGAATAATTTTTGGTGGTGGAATACGACTTTCTGCCCAGGCATAAACTGCTTCGGGTGGCACCACATCATCTTGATCACCTTGTACTAGCACCCACTGACACAAAATCGGCGGCAAATATTGCATAGGAAAATGCTGCACAGCAGGGGCGACTGTTACTAATTTCTTGACTGGCACCATTGTTGCTGCTTTTGCTGCAATATAAGCACCAAATGAAAATCCAGCGAGCCAAATTTCTTGTTTACTATTTTCTCGATGCACCCAATCAATGACTGCTAACAAATCATCTAATTCGCCATTACCATTAGCAAAATGCCCATCACTTTTTCCTACACCGCGAAAATTAAACCGTACGGTTGTTGCACCTAATCCTTGAAATGTTTTGGCAAGGGTTGTCACCACTTTATTATTCATCGTGCCACCATAAAGCGAATGTGGATGACAAATGATTCCCCACACACCAGATGGCTCATCTGCTGCTTCAACAGCAATTTCTAATTGTCCAACCGGACCATGAATTAATGTTGTATTTTTTACTTTGGTTGAAATCATATTTTTTTACCGCTAGCTTTATTTAATCGATCGCGAATCGCATCCCATTCGGCTGTTTCAGGTACCATTTCAATTATAATACGTTCATATTGTTGATGATCCAAGCATCGCAAGGTGTGATAAAGATCATGAGCATACTGTGTTGCAGATGATGGCATGACAATAAAAGCTATGGGCTTATTTTTAACTGAAATTAGCTGTTTTTGCCGCGTCAAAATGACCATTGGTAAAGAATTTTTTTCACGTTCGGACACCCATTTTTGTATGTCTTCTGGCGCGATTAATTCGGTTTTTGTGGTTGGTGCATAGTGCAAATGATGCGTGCCCGGCGCGCGAATTTCTGTGTTATTTTGCGTTAAAATCGGCTCATGTAACACCGCCTCTAGCATGGTTTTATTAATCATTCCCGGCCGTAAAATTCGTGGTTTTTCTGTATTGGTCATATCAATAATCGTTGATTCCACCCCCACATCGCACACGCCGCCATCGAGAATTAAATCAACTTTTTGCCCCAGTTCTTCACGCACATCTTCTGCTGTGGTTGGGCTTAAATGGGTGAATTGATTCGCTGAAGGCGCAGCAATTCCACCCCCAAATTGCTGCAATAATTGTTGTGCAATGGGGTGGCGCGGAATGCGTAATCCTATTGTATTTTGCCCGCCAGTTAACGCATCTAACACGTGATTTTTTTTCTTAAAAATCATTGTAAGAGGCCCTGGCCAAAAGCTTTTTGCCAGTTTTTTTGCCTGCGGTGATACATCGAAAGCCCAATCAAAAACCTGTTCGAGAGAGGCCAAATGCACAATTAACGGATGATTTTTAGGGCGATTTTTTGCGGCGAAAATCTTGGCGACAGCCGCCTCATTGGTAGCATCTGCGCCCAAGCCATACACCGTTTCGGTAGGAAAAGCGACAAGCCCGCCAGCACGTAAAATAGCCACCGCTTGATTCATTTGATCGGTTATTTTCATAGCAAAACATGGGAAAAATTCATTAAGTCCGGTAATATATCACTTTATCCTAACGATAGATAACTGAAAAAAAGCCTATGACCGACGCCCAACTTGCACTGAACGAATCGACACAAGAAATGTCGAATATTGTCCCCATTGCCACCATCAAAGGCCAAGCGGTTATCGAGGTACCCAAGGATTTATATATCCCGCCGGATGCCATGAAAGTATTTCTTGAAGCATTCGAAGGGCCACTGGATTTTTTGTTATATCTCATTCGCAAACAAAATATCGATATCCTTGATATTCCCATTGCTGATGTCACACGTCAGTACATGGAATATATTGATTTAATGCAAGGATTATCGCTGGAACTCGCTGCAGAATATTTAGTGATGGCGGCAATTTTAGCTGAAATTAAATCGCGGATGCTGTTACCTCGCGTCGTTGATGCGGAAAATAATGAAGAAGATCCGCGTGCAGAATTGATACGAAGGTTGCAAGAATATGAGCGCTATAAACAAGCCTCGGAAAACATCGACAAATTACCGCGATTAGAACGCGATAATTTTCCCGTTGAAGTTAGCGGCAATGAAATTGCCATTGAAAAACCAATGCCAATTGTGTCATTACAAGATTTAGTCGCAGCATTAGCTGATGTGATGAAACGCGCGGAGTTAAATGCAAGACATCAAGTGCAAATCGATGCCTTATCAGTGCGTGAAAAAATGACGCTCATTCTTTCTGCCGTGCAAGATAAAGAACATTACCTTTTTACTGATTTATTTAATCTGCAAGAAGGCCGGATAGGTGTGGTCGTCACCTTTCTTGCCATGCTTGAATTGCTGAAGCAAAGCTTAATTGAATTTGTGCAAGCTGAAGCCTTTTCTCCTATCTATTTGAAAACAAAGGTAGCTTAGTTTTCAGGTTTTGATAATATTTTTTTATAACGAAATGCTATTATAAAATTAAAGGATTGAAAGATAACGAGGTTGAAATGAGTGCTCCACGAACACAAAACACTGCAGGAAATATTGCAACTACCATGCGCAAAGAAGGCATGAGTACAGTGCAAATTCTTCGTGCGTTGTTTCAAGCACAAATTAATTTACGTGAAATTCGATCTTTATCTGATGGGCTCATTATTGATGTGCGTGCTGCTCAAGTGGCGGATACATTAAAAGAAACAGTGAATAAAACGATTAATAAATTAACTTCATTAAGTAATTTTATACAAGATAATATTGATCGGTTGCAAGCTAATAAACAAACCGCTGCTATTGCTAGTAGTTATGCGCAACAACAACAGCCATTAGGCACTGAGCTGCAAAAAACAACAGAAGAAGTCAAACAACTTCAAGCATCAACCAATAACTATATTCATGAATTACGCAAAAAAATTAGTGAACTTGCTACAAGAGTTAAAAACCAAAGCTTAAGCAAAATGGAAGTCATACAGAGTTTGAAGCTGCCGCAAGAAGAGTTATTAAAATTAGAAAAAGAATTGAAAAAAATAGAAGACAAACAAAAAGATTTATTAAACCAATTAACGATACTCGCAAACAATTCAGAAACATCAGCACGTGCTGTTGGCGGACCGAAACCAATGTCACAAACGCCTACACTAACATAATAATTTATTAGACTTCTTTCATGAGGCTAATTGCTGTTGCGGCATCAGCAAATGATGTAAACGAATACCCGTCATCCAAAGTGAAATAAAATAAATCGCAACGGCAGATAATAATAGAAATGCGAGATGTGAAAAACGCCACATCGCATGTTGCGTCAACCAAGTATTAATATCACCAGCGCCTATCCATAGCCAAATTCCTAATACTAAATTGGCTGCGATAATACGGATAGAAAATAATTTCCAGCCATCGCGTGGGCGATAATAGCCGCGCTTTTTCAAAAAATAAAATAAACAACTCGTATTAATTAATGCGGCAAGCGATGTTGCCAAAGCAATGCCAGCATGCGCGAGCGGCCAAATTAGCATGACGTTTAATAATATATTCGTCACCATTGCTATCACGCCGATGCGAACAGGCGTGCGCATATCATGCTTCGCATAAAAACCCGCTGCTAATACTTTTACTAACATAAATGGTGTAATGCCAATTGCAAAAGCCGTAAGGCTTTGGCGTGACATCAAAACAGAATGTGCATCAAAACGGCCATATTGAAACAGCGTGCTTAGCATGGGGCCAGAAATGACTGACAACGCTACACCCGCAGGGATACCGATAAGCAATACAGCTCGGAGCGCCCAATCGAGTGTGAGTGAAAAAGATTCTTCTGATTGCGTGGCATGATGACGCGATAAATGCGGCAAAATCACCGTTGAAATAGCTACACCAAACACACCTAGCGGAAATTCCATCAGACGATCCGAGTAATAAAGCCACGACACACTGCCCACCATTAGGAGTGATGCAAACAACGTATCGATCAGCAAATTCACTTGCCCTACTGAGACACCAAAGAGCGCCGGCACCATTAATTTCAACACGCGGCGGACGCCGGGATCACGAAAATTTATGCTAGGACGAGGGATTAAATGCAATTTTTTTAGAAATGGATACTGAAAGAAAAGCTGCACGACACCTGCAATAAATACACCCCATGCAAGCCCAATAATGGGCGCAGTAAATTGCGGAGAAAGCCAAAAAGCAGCGGCAATCATGCTGATATTTAAGAAAACCGGTGTGAAAGCGGCGACCCAAAAACGACTATAAGTATTTAAGATGGCGCCGGAAAAAGCAGTTAGAGAGATCAATAAAAGATACGGAAAATTGATGCGTAACATTGTCACAGCTAGGTTAAAACGCTCACCTTGCGTCTCAAATCCAGGGGCAAATAATCGCACCACCCACGGTGCACCAATGATGCCAAGTATGGTCACCACGAGTAATGCCACGCCTAATGTGCCGCCCATCGCGTTAATAAATCGATGTACTTCTTCGTGTGATTCTTTCTTCTGATACTCCGATAAAACAGGTACAAAAGCCTGTGAAAATGAGCCTTCAGCAAAGAGACGGCGCATAAAATTGGGGATTTTAAACGCCACGGAAAAAGCATCAAACGCAGCTCCCGCGCCAAATAAATGGGCTGTTACCATGTCGCGAATAAAACCAAATACACGAGAAATCATGGTCATACTGATCACGATGGAGGTTGATTTCACCAAATTTTTGCTCATGTTTTTACTATCTTTTTAGAGATTTAGCTGGCCATTTTACTATAAATTTTGCTGTAAATCCGCCAATATTAGGCTCATTTAAGATTGTCTTAATCGTATTTTTATTGAGCTAAAAAAGACGATCAAAGCCCTTTTTTCAAAGCCCTTTTTTCAAATTGACAATCCGGCAAAAAGCGGGCATATTACGCACTCTTTTAAAAACCAATAGTAATCAAGAAGATTTTGGAGAATACCCTTGGCTAATACTAAGCAAGCGAAAAAACGCATACGCCAATCCGAGAAAAACCGGCAGCATAATGCTAGCATGCGTTCAATGCTCAGAACCTATATCAAAAAAGTTGTCACAGCCGTCGCCGCTGGCGATCAGAAAGCAGCAGAAACCTCTTTACAGCAAGCAACCCCGATTATTGATCGTATGGCAAGCAAAGGCATTATTCATAAAAATAAAGCCTCACGCCACAAGAGCCGCTTAACTGCTCATATCAAAAAAATGGGCGCAAAAGCAGCTTAACGTTTCAAGCCTCACTAAGACCCTGTTTGAGCAACTGTTCAGGCGGGGTTTTTTTATAAAACGTTCACGACCTGAACGAACGTCTGATCGCGCTTAAACGTTTTGCGTACATTAAAAATAACTCGTGGACGAATATTTTTTATATGGTAGGTTTGTGTTTCTGAACCATATCAGGCGGATTAAAATCGGGATTATTCTTCCATGGATGATCATTTTCCGTATGCATCACACCATCTTTTGATAGCAAAACACGCTGAGCCTCAAATAAGGTGGGGATGGTTTTTTTCGTTTTTTTAAAAGGCGGATAGATTGATTTTTCTACCATTTTGATGCCTATCGTTATAAGCTTCAAATAAAGTATAGACGTTTACCACTAGGTTTACATGCCAAATACATCGATCAAAATCACTGCTACCTTTTTAATTTTAGTCGCTACTTTATTTTGGGGCATGACTTTTTCTTTTATAAAAGATGCCGTTTCGACACTATCTGCATTCAATTTTTTATTCTGGCGATTTAGCATCGCCAGCATGTTGTTGCTCGCTATTTCTTATAAACAAATTCATTTTTTTAATCGTGAATTATTCTTTAAAGGAGTTTTACTCGGCATTTTTTTAGGCGGTACTGTCATTTTCCAAACGATAGGATTGCGTTACACACAAGCTTCAACTGCCAGTTTTATTGCCGGCTTATCAGTAATTTTGGTTGCGATTATCGCGTGTATCTTAGAAAAAAAACGTCCCACCATTAATATTATTTCGGCTATTTTTTTAACCATGCTTGGTATCGGATTGATAACTCTCACACCTCATTTAGAATTTAATATTGGTAATTTATGGATAATACTTTGTGAAATTTGTTTTGCCGTTTACATTCTTTTGGCTGGCAAATTTTCACATACGAATGAACCTATCACACTAACTTTCTTTCAATTACTTTGCATTAGCATCATCAGTGCTGTGATTAATTTTACTTTTGGTGATTTTTCCATTCCCATGCATACTAATTTATGGGTTTCCATTTTGTTTTGTGCGATTTTTGCATCCGTCATTGCATTTAATTTGCAATTGAAATATCAACGTTATGTTTCATCTACAAAAGCCGCGATTATTTTTGCATCGGAACCAATTTTTGCTACCATCACTGCAATTATTTATTTAGATGAACATTTGACAACACGATTTATCATTGGCGCTATTTGTATTTTTTCAGCGATTTTATTAGCTGAGATGCGTGGTAAAAGCAGTCATTAGCTTCACTTCATATGATTGTGCATGATGTTGTCGCGTGTGTAGGACGCTGCATAAAGTCTTGAGAGTTTCGTTGTGTTTGCTTGACATAGTTTTCCAATAGCCGCCACACGCCATGTTAGAACATAACGGCGGACCACGAACCCCATCACGCCTGCCGCCTCGCAATAACTATCAATAACAAAACCAGCACCTAAACGAAGGGCAGGATCGCCATCTAGCGGCAACACAGTCAACTTTTTACGTCTACCATTTTCATCAACCGCAACAGAATTATCATGTACGTAATCATCCACCTCTACCATTCGTTTGCATGGTTGGGTGTGATTCCTGATACCCTGGCACGTTAACATCAAATAAAATCTTGTCATCAAGCGTTCTAGAAAACCAATGACGCCTAAACTAAAAAATTTAAGTTGTTTAGGTTCCCACGGTTGCCAATTTTCATCATAAACTTGGTGGGCTTTGATCAAATCCTTCATATTAAAATGATGACCCACGGTAACGGTGCCTGGCTTAAAATCTTTTCTAAATTGTTCTAGCGCAGCAAGGGTTGTTTGATTTGGATTGCCAGTTTGAATTAATTGCTGATCATTGGTAATTGCTGCTTTCAATCCACTGAAATCATATTTGCTTTCTGGAAAGTCAAATCCATTGGGGAATTTTTCTTTTACGTGGTCTTCTGCAAACTGATGACCGTCTTTCAATTTGTCAAGATAAGCATCAAGATCTTTCTTCACAGCAAGGAGCATATCAACATCACTCGTGCCAAACAGAGCTTGATACGGCGACCAATCTTTAATGGTGCGTCGATTGCCATCTAAATCCATTGCGCCATCTTGCGTTGTTGTTTTGATGAAAAATAATTCCGGATGTGTTTTTGCTGCTGCCATCACCTTCTCTTTATCTTTTTCTGTGCCTTTTAATACATGGTTTAATAGTTTTCGTTTTTCTAATTCTGGTTTGAAAAAAGCATGAAATGTTGTACATGTTTCTGATAATGTCCGCATCACAGTAGTTGCATCTTCTTCAGAGCAGGCAGACGTAATCGATACACCTTCTGTTTTACCTTCGGGTATGCGCAATAAATCGCTTGGAAAATCGAGTAAAGACAATTCATCTGGATTGTTGACAATATCATTTCTGCTTTTTGTCATGGATGTGTCTCGTTTGTGGGTTGGCAGTGATTATTGACAGGGCTTAAAATGACTCAATAGACTGCTTTCCAAACTTAGTATTCATCTTCTTGATTACTTCCTTCTAAATATTGCATTGCCTGTTGTGCTAAATCATCTAAACCAATTTTAGCTTGACCAGAAATCATAAATACTTTGCCTTGCCAGTTCAGCCGTTTAACAATTGCTTGGCAATGTGCTTCACGCAATTCAGGAGCAATCAAATCAATTTTATTTAACACTAACCAGCGTTCTTTTTGCATTAAATCAGGACTAAAATTTTCAAGTTCTTGCGTGATGGATTTGACACTTTCAACCGGATCCGATTCATCAATTGGCGCGACATCGACAACGTGAAATAATAAACGAGTTCTTGCCACGTGTTTTAAAAATCGTATACCTAAACCAGCGCCTTCTGATGCACCTTCAATTAATCCTGGCAAATCTGCAACCACAAAACTGCGATAACGCGACACACTCACCACACCTAAATTGGGATGCAATGTTGTAAAAGGATAATCAGCAATTTTGGGACGCGCTGCTGACATCACACTAATTAATGTTGATTTACCTGCATTTGGCAAGCCAACTAATCCCACATC
>AMFJ01005782.1_pt1 | contig 11522 bp, 12 predicted proteins | sample 427208 | NCBI WGS metagenome assembly AMFJ01 (sample SAMN02954298, study PRJNA114691) | groundwater metagenome | biome: aquatic; feature: subsurface aquifer; material: sediment; isolation source: subsurface aquifer sediment | place: USA: Rifle, CO | collected 2008-08
AAAAGAAAAACTCAAAGAAATGGATCTTTGGGTTTTTTTGGTAAGTTATTTAAAAATTTTACTACAAACTTTATTTTTATGGTATAATCTATATGTAAAATGAAAATAAAATTATAAAAATAAAATGAAGATAATTAATGATCTCAACTTAAAAAAACAGGCAGAAAATTTGGGCGTAAGCATTTGGAAAACTCCCAGCTTCTTGTTTATTATCGTGGGTCTTACCAATATTTTTGCTATGACAGCTACTTTTATCGTCTCAAGGCAATATAATGAGCCGGAAGTGATTGTAGTAGCGGAGGGACTGGTAGTTTCCATTATATTCTCTATCGGAAATCTCATTATTCAACAAATAGAAGAAGTCACTAAATTGAATAAGTTAAAGTCGGAATTTGTTTCCGTAGCTTCCCATCAGTTGCGCACTCCGTTGGCTGCGATTCGTTGGGAAACCGAACTTCTTCTATCCAAGTTGGACAAAGGATTAAGTGATAAGCAATGTAAGAGCATAAATACCATTAATATTCTAGCCACTCGAATGACACGCTTGGTGAATGACTTATTGGATGTGACCAAGATTGATCAAGGAAAATTAATTTTAAGAAAAGAGAGGGTGGATATGGCTGAGACAGTTTCCGAGGTAGTGGATGTTTTATTGCCTTTAGTCAGGGCTAAGAAGATGAACATCATCGTCAAAAAGAGGAATAAAATTCTGATGGCTTTGTCCGATCAAGAAAAAATTAAATTAGTGATTGAAAATCTCATCACTAATTCAATAAAATATACGAAAACCAGAGGCAAGATAGAAATTTCTCTTTCAAAAAATTCCGGATTCGTAGTTTTTAGCATTCGTGATAATGGAGTGGGCATACCTAATTCACAGCAGAAAGAAATTTTCAGCAAGTTTTTCAGAAGCGATAATATAGTCAAATATCAAACCGAAGGTACCGGCCTTGGGCTTTACATTGCCAAAAGCATAGTTGAGCAATCAGGCGGAAGAGTCTGGTTCCAGTCTCGTGAAGACGTGGGTTCGGTTTTTAATTTTTCATTGCCGGTAGTGTAGATTTATGAAAAAGAAAAAAATATTAATTGTGGAAGATGAGAATTCTCTGCAAAATGCAATGAGAGAATTCCTATTGGCAGAAAACTTTAATGTAGTTACGGCTGATGATGGAGAAATGGCTGTTAATTTGGCCAAGAATGAAAAGCCAGATCTGATTATGCTAGATATCATACTTCCTAAAAAAGACGGCTTCGAAGTTTTGGCTGAAGTTAAGGTTGATGAAAGAACTCGCAATATTCCTATTATTCTGCTGACCAACCTTGAAGATGCAGGCGACATTGAAAGAGCATTTAGTTTAGGAATAAATATGTACTTAGTGAAATCAAATTATAGTTTGAGCGACATTGTGAATAAGATAAAAGGAGTGCTTAAAAATTAGAATCTAAAAAATTCTTTAGAAAAACAAAAAAATTAGAATGAGAATTGAAAACAAACAATTATATGATTTTATCAAAGATTCTGATTTGATAAGAATTGGCGATCTTGATGCAGCTTATGCAAAATCCCAAGAAGAAAAGAGGCGCCTGGGGGAAATATTGACAGAAAAAAATCTTATTAGCGAGGTTAAATTAAGGGAGCTTTGCGCATATATATTAGGCGTGCCTTTTGTTGATTTATCCAAAGAAATTATAGAGCCGGATATTTTGCAAATGGTGCCGGAACCAATTGCAAAGAAATATAAAATAGTGGCGTTTGAAAAAAATGGGCAAGAGCTCAAAGTGGCTATGCTTAATCCTGAAGATATTCAAACCATTGATTTTATCAAGAAAAAAACTGGATTGCGTATTATTATTTGCCTGACATCAGAAGAAAGTATCGATATAATCCTTAAGCAGTATGAGAAAAGCTTAAAAGCTGAATTTGGAGATATTATTGAAAAAAATTCTACTGAGGTGGGTGAAGAAGGAGAGGAAGATTTGGAAAAAGTGGCTCAAGGGCTGCCGATCATTAGAATCGTTGATACTCTCATAAAGCATGCGATTTTACAGGGAGCAAGTGACATCCATATTGAACCGGATGAAGTTGAAGTTCGAGTGCGGTACCGTATAGACGGCATCTTGCATGATGCCATGACGCTTCCCAGACAAGTAAAAGACGGAATAATTGCCAGAATAAAGGTTCTTTCCAATCTGAAATTGGATGAGCATAGGATTCCTCAAGATGGAAGATTCAAGATAGAAAAAGAGGATCTGAAAATATCTTTTCGTGTCAGCATCCTGCCTATTTTTGACGGAGAAAAAATAGTAATGCGTCTTTTGGATGAAACTTCAAAAGGATTAACCTTGGAAAAAATGGGACTTACCGGAAATGCTCTAGAAATTGTGCATAGGCAGATAAAAAAGCCCAATGGAATGATTTTGGTGACCGGCCCTACCGGATCAGGAAAAACAACAACCTTGTACACCGTAATGGATCTTCTCAATACTCCTGAGGTAAATATAAGTACGGTGGAAGATCCGGTAGAATATAGAATGAACAGGGTCAATCAAACCCAGATTCATACCAAGGTAGGCTTAACTTTCGCAGCAGGACTAAGATCTCTTTTGCGCCAGGATCCGGATATTATAATGGTTGGAGAAATTAGAGATCAAGAAACATTGGAAATGGCGATTCATGCCGCTTTGACAGGCCATCTTGTTCTTTCGACTTTGCATACCAATAGCGCCGCTGCAACGCTTCCTAGAATCGTAGATATGGGCGCAGAGCCTTTTATGGTAGCTTCTACGGTAAACGTCATTATCGCGCAGCGCTTAGTGAGAAAGCTTTGTTCTGATTGCAAGAAAAGCTACAAATTGACAGAAAAAGATTTAGATTCTTTGGATAAGAACTACGACATGAAATCACTTTTGGCCATAGTGAAAAACAATGATATTTCTAAAGGATTTGTAAAAGAAAAATTTTTATGGAAAGACATAACTTTTCATAAAGCAAACGGATGTGAACAATGCGGAGGAGAAGGGTATAAGGGAAGAAGCGGCATCTACGAGGTTCTGGAAGTGGACAATGAAATCGAGAAAATGATTTCTCAAAATTCGTCAACGGAAGATCTGGAAAACAAAGCCAAATCAAAAGGAATGCTGACCATGGTGGAAGACGGGTTTGTAAAGGCAGTGGCGGGCATTACGTCTATAGAAGAAATATTAAGAGTAACCAAGGAATAAATATATTAAATAATAATATTGCTAAATTAATTTATGGAAGTATTTTATACTGCAAAAAGTTTTTCTGGAGAAACGAAAAGCGGCCAGGCAAAAATAAAAGATGAGAGAGAGCTGGTGGAGCAACTTCGCCTGGAAGGTTTTGTTTTGACATCTTTTAAGGAGATGAGTGAAGAAAAAAGTTTGAATGTCGATATAAAATTTTTGGATAGATTTTTTGGAATACCGATAAAAGAAAAAATGATGTTTGCCAGAAATCTTAGCGTGATGATATCTTCAGGATTGCCATTGTCAAAATCGTTGCAAAACATCACTATGCAGACAAGAAACAAGAAACTCATCGATGTTTTACAGAGCATTTGCGATGATATTCAGACAGGGACTAGTTTTGCTGACAGCTTGGTAAAGTTTCCTAATATTTTTGATGAGCTTTTTACCAACATGATAAGAGTAGGCGAGATAAGTGGAAATTTAGAGGAAGTTTTGGGAATTTTGTCAGATCAATTGGAAAAGGACAATGCTTTGATTAGAAAAGTTAGGGGGGCTCTTGTGTATCCAGCTGTGATTGTGGTGGCTATGGGACTGGTAGGAGTGGTTATGATGGTATATGTAGTTCCTCAAATAACTAGCGTTTTCAAAGACCTAAATGCGACATTGCCAGCTTCCACTCAATTTATTATTTCTACCAGCAACGCCATGAAAGAACAATGGTATTTGTTTATCCTGGGCATTCCTGTTTTAGGAATTTTTGCGAAATTTATGATGACCACCGATATCGGAAAAAAATCTATGGGAATTTTTGTGCTCAATCTTCCAGTTATCAAGAATATTGTGATAAAAGTAAACTGTGCTAGATTTGCCAGGATTTATAGTTCGCTTTTGCGCAGTGGAGTTTCGGTGGTTGAATCTTTGCAGATACTTTCCAGAACTATTACTAATTATTATTATAAAAAAGCTTTTATTCACGCCATTTCTGATGTGCAAAAAGGAGTGAATCTAAGCAAAGTTATATTTGAAGAAAAAAAAGTTTTTCCGATCTTGGTTCCGCAAATGATTGAAGTGGGTGAGGAAACAGGGAAGACGGAGGAAATTCTAGGGAAACTGGCTGAATTTTATGAACAAGATGTTGACCAGCTGACTAAAAATCTTTCTTCTATTATTGAACCGGTTTTAATGTTGGTTATGGGAGTGGTAGTGGGGTTTTTTGCAATCTCAATATTGCAGCCAATGTATGGAGTGCTGGAAAATATAAAATAAAAAATGAAAATAAAGAATCAGGGAAAATTTAATAAAGGTTTTACTATCATAGAGGCTTTGACAGTCTTATTTGTGTTTGCTGTGATTACTATGACATTCTATTCGGTTTTTACCTTAGGAATAAATTATATTTTTGAATCTAAAAACAGATTAGCGGCAGTTTCTTTGGCTAATGAGAGGATGGAAATAATGAGGAATCTTAAATATGAAGATGTGGGAACTATGAATGGCGTTCCTGGAGGATTGATCCCATCAGAGGAAAATATACATTCTGGGGGAAAAACATACAATGTCAAGACTTTTATCCAATATATGGACGATCCTTTTGATGGAATAAGCCCGTCTGATCTGGATTACAAAAGAGCTAAGGTAACTATTTCTTGGATAGGGCCAAAAGGAAAAAAGAGTTCTGTGTCACTTGTAAGCAGGTTTGTTCCTCCTGGAGTGGAGCAGAATGTAGCTGGAGGAGGGGTGCTTTCGATTAATGTTATAAACAGCCAAGGAATAGGTATTCCACAAACTTCAGTGCATGTGGTTAACAATTCAATCAGTCCTAATGTGGATGTTACTGCTATGACTGATGACACCGGAAATCTTATATTGCCAGGAGCCAGACAATCAATCCAAGGGTATTATATTGCTGTTTCTAAAGACGACTATGAAACAGTTAATACCATTGATCCATTGTCCGTTGCTTATGCTGTTACTGATACACCCGCTTCTGTAGTGGGCGGAATGCTTAATGTCAAGAGCATGATCCAAGATAAGCTGGCTGGACTTAAAATTGTTTGCGAGGATTCGCTAGGCGGAGTTTTGCCAGGAGTCGGCTTTCATGTGGAGGGAGGAAGAATACTGGGATTTGATTTGTTGCAATCTCCAGTTGCTCCGGAATATAACTTAAAGTCGGATGTGACTACCGATGCGCAAGGAGAAAAAGAATTCAATGAAATCAGTCCAGGACAAATTTTTATTACCCCTACCGGTGCTCCAATCGGATACATCTTGGTAAGCAACAGCCATTTCACCCAATATGATAGTCAGAAAAATATGTATTCTTTTATTTTATCTCCAGGCGATACTACGAGAGAAGTGAAAATCAAATATGCCAAGGAAGATATGATTTCGCTTCTAGCTGCTATTAAGAACAGTCTTGATGATGCTCTCGTGTCCAATGCAAGGGTTGTGCTTTCCAATGCAGATGGATATAGTGAAGAAATAGAAACAAAAGCGGATGGATCAGCTTTCTTTCCCCAAGCCAATTCTCCGCTGGTATTGGGAACTTATAGCCTGAAAGTCACCGCTCCTGGCTACAATGATTTTACAGAAGAAAATATAACTATTGATAAATTAATCCTGAAAGAAATTAAATTAACAGCTCTATAATTATCTGATGAAGCAACGAAAAAAATATTTAGGAATGGGTTTGATCGAAGTAATGGTCTCGATTGCTATTTTTACCATGTCTATGGCTGGTTTTACTGCGCTGTTTTTGAGAAGTTGGAAAGTTAATTCATACTCATTTGAAATGGGGCAAGCATCTCATACTGTTTCTCAGGGGGTAAATAAGGTAGTGAATTATTTGCGAAAAGCAAGGCAAGGCGATGATGGATCGTATCCTATTCAATCTGCTGGCGATAATGAATTAATTGTTTTTTCTGATTATAATCGAGACGGAATTACTGAAAGGTTGCATTTTTATTTAGAAAATGGACAATTAAAAATGGGAGCGACAGTCCCGACAATTGGGATTCCAAAAACTTATCCGGTAGGCGACCAAGAAACACTAATATTGGCTGACAATATAGTAAATGCTTCCAGCGAACCGGTTTTCTATTATTACAATTCTAAATATCCTTCAGATCAGATAAATAATCCCATGGTTATGCCGCTGGATATCTCAGATGTGCGTTTGGTTAAGGTATTATTGAAAATAAATATTGATCCAGGAAGGGGTCCGGAAAATATCGAAACCCAATCATTTGTGGAAATTAGAAATCTTAATGATTATTATCAAATCAAATAAAATGAAAATTATGACTGAAAAAAATGTAAAAAAAGTAGCTTGTTCCCGGAGTAAATATTTCTACAGTAAAAAAGGTTCCGCCCTAGCCTATGCTCTGATTATGATGGCAGTTGTCGCTGTTATTTTGACGTCTCTTTTGCAATATATCACTTCACAATTGAAATTTAGCATTTACAAAAAAGACAGGGAACAGGCCTTCCAGGTGGCTGAGTCCGGTTTATATTTTTATCGATGGTATTTAGCTCATCAGGTTTCAGGAAGGACAGTCCAACAAATCAAAGATTTTTGGAATAGCGGAACGGCATATGGGATTGAAGAGCCATACGAAGCGGAATTTTTTGATCCGGAGGGAGGAGCTATCGGAAAATATAGGATTGAGGTGCAAAAGCCGGACGCACATTCGACGATTTTGATGGTCAAGTCGACAGGTTGGACATATAAAGAGCCTGATGCAAAGAGGGTGGTACAAGCCAGATTCAGAAGATCTTCCTGGAGCGAGTATGCCGTAGTTGCCAATGATATTATGAGATTTGGAGAAAACACCCATGTTTACGGAAAGATTCATTCCAATGGAGGCATACGCTTTGACGGTATCGCACATAATATTGTCAGCAGCTCATTGGATTCATATGACGATCCGGATCACAATGGGAATGTTGAATTTGGAGTGCACACCCATGTCAGCCCCCCTCCGCAAACCAGCGTTGGAAATTCTTTTGTTTCAGCGGAGGCTCCTCCTTCGACAGTACCGATCAGATCGGATATTTTTCTGGCTGGTCGCAAATTTCCCATGCCTACAGTGGATTTTAACGGTATCGTATCTGATTTGAATTATATGAAAACTGAAGCGCAGACTCCTGGACATGGCATATATTATGGTAATAATAAATGCGGAAATAGGACTAATTTAGGAAGGCATATTATTATCAATGGAGACAGAATGACAGTAAGCACGGTTACTGGCTACAATAATGCAAATTATTCCATTACTAGAGAAGATTGTATCTTAAATAATGTTCCGATTCAAGGTGACAGCCTTGTATTCGTAGAAAACAATTTATGGCTAGAAGGAAAGATAAATAATCGCCGCATTTCATTTGTTGCAGCTAACCTTGTCGGAGGAGCAAAAGCCAGTGTTTTTTTGGGCATGGATAATTTGCTATATACCAACTTTGATGGTAAGGACATTATTGGTATCATAGCTCAGCAGGATATAGAGATTATTAAAAATAGTTTGGATAATCTGACTATTGATGCGGCGCTGATGGCACAATCAGGCAGGGTAGGAAGGGGCAAATATACTCCCATGTTTTGCAATTCGCAAGCTTGTGAGGATCACAAGGGTACGATAACCATCAATGGTTCTATGGCGACTGATTTGCGCTACGGTTTTGCCTACACGAATGGAACTGGCTACGACACGCGCATTTTAAATTTTGATAATAACTTGCTATATTATCCACCCCCGTATTTTCCGACTGGAACAGAATATGTTATTGATCTTTGGGATGAACTGTAAATTATATTGAGCGCAGCAATATTTGATGCGTTGTGGATGCACACGATCATTTTAAAAAAAATGTTAATATGTTAAAATCATAATATATTAACAAATATTAAAACTTGCCCATGAGCTTTCTTACAAAAAAAATAATAAACTTTGATCCAAAAATATTCGGATTGGATTTAAGCGATCTTTCGATTAAAGTTTTTCAAATTGAGCCTGATGGAGGAAAAGACTATGTGAGAGGCTACGGTTCTGTTGATATTGCAGCTGGAAACATTGAAGATGGAAGAATAGTGAACAAGGAAAATGTTTTAAAAGCGATAAAAGAGGCTTTGAACCTGCCTACCTCAAAAAAAATAAATTCCAATAAGGTCATATGCTCTTTGCCCGAGTCTAAGGCCTTTGTACGCATAATAAACATTCCTAAAATGAGTAAGGATGAAGCTAAGGAGGCAGTCAAATGGGAGATGGAAGCTAATATGCCCATGGCCGTTTCAGAAGTGTATTTCGATTGGCAATTTATTGAAAATATTGATGAAAGCAAGGATGTTCAAAGAGTTTTAACAGCGGCTGTGTCTCGAGAAATCGTGGATGATTGGATGAATGTTTTGACTATGGCCGGCCTAGAAGTCTATGGCTTGGAAGTGGAATCAATTGCCAGCATCCGCAGTTTAGTAGAAAGCAATGTTCAAGCCGGAAACATATCTCTCATAGTTGATCTTGGCGCTCGAAGAACAAGTTTCATTATCGCAGAAGGTTTGGTACCATATTTCACTTCAAGCATACCGTTTTCTTCTGAATGTATGAATGATGCCATATGCAAAGCCTTAAAATTGACATTTGAAGAAGCTGAAGAGGCAAAGGTCAATAACGGAATAGAAAATTCAAGCAAAAGAAATCCTATATTCAAAGCCGTAGAATCGCTTCTTGAAAACTTGGTGACTGAGATTTTAAAAACTATTAATTTTTATGGGGAGATGTCCAATGACTCAAGGGAAATAACAAAAATTATTTTATGCGGAGGAGGGTCAAATATGAAGGGAATGTCAGAATTTTTAACGGAAAAAATAAATAAAGATGTGGTTGTCGGCAATCCATGGGTCAATCTGAATCTTAAGCAAGATCTGCCGCCAATTAACGCAGAAACATCAGTGCGCTATGCTACGGCAATCGGGCTTGCCATAAGAGGAAAAAAATATGGAGATTAAATTAAATATTATTCCGGATAAAAGAAAAAAGGAGATAGTCTCATCCAATAGGCTGAGGAGAGTTTTGCAATGGGAATTCGGATTATCTGTGATTATGATAATTTTTCTGCTGTTAATTTTAAGCATTTATCAGCTATTATTATTTAATTTGGAGACTCAAAAGAGCGAAATTGTCAGCGGGAAAGGAAAAGATGAATTTGAAAAAATTTCTAAATTTAACGATGATTTTAAGACTGCTAATAAGCAAATTACTACGAATGAGTCAATTCAAAAAGATCAGCTATATTGGTCAAATTTATTTGTGAAGCTGAATGGCTCTATCGAACCAGAAATCAGCATATCCAGAATGGCTACTAAAAATTATCGCGTGTTGCTGGCCGGAACTGCAAAAACACGAGATGATCTTATAAATATGAAAGATAGTTTTTCGAAAGAAAGTTGCTTTACAGATATTAATTTGCCCCTATCGAGCCTGGTTTCTAAGGATAATATCGATTTCCAGATAGAATTTAATATAAAAGAAGAGTGTGTTAAAAATAAATGAAAGATTTTTTGAATAAAAATAAAATAATCCTGATAACATCTATCTATCTCATTTTAGCGGGTCTATTTTTCTATTTTCTCATAATTCCTTTAAAGGGAAAAATCAACGGTAAAGCTAGCGAAATCCAACAAGAAAAAATTGATCAAGATATTACTAAGAAGAAAATAATGACGGTTCCTGTCATTGAAAAAGATTATCAAAAATATAAAGAAAATGAAGAGAATCTAAACGTCCTAATGGAACCATCCCAGGAGGTGGAATTTATTAAGGGCTTGGAAGCCTTGGCGGAGGAAACAAACAACAAAGTTGAATTTAAAATTCAGGAATCAGCAAAAGATGAATCAAAAAACAAAAAAACAGAGAACGCCGACGTTAAGAGCAAATTGGCTTATAATAATTTCTTATCTATGCAGGTTGCACTTGAAGGAAATTATCAAAGTTTAATAAATTTTATCCATAAAGTAGAGAATTATAAAAAGTATGTAAATATTCTATCTATTAGAATAGAAAAGATTTCAATAGATGAAGGTGCAAAATCTTCCAATAAAGAGAATGAAGTTAAAAATGAAGCCTTAAACAGTATTTTGGACATAGTAGTTTATATTAAGAAATGAAAAAATTAGAAATAAAATTAAACCTAAACTACAAAGATCTGTATGCTAAGATAGCCGGATTTGTGGTGCATAAATCTTCAATCGTATTGCTATTTATTGGAATTTTATTTTTAGGATACTGTATCCATGTGTGGTATCAAAACGTGTACAGTTATGAGTGGGATGAAGTAAAAAAGCAAGATTATATGAATAATAAGAATGCCGGAACAAACTTAAATAGGGTAAAATTCGAGAAGGTATTGGAAGACATTGAAAGAAGAAAGGGGGAGTATGAAAAAAATATGGATGATGCGGAAGACTTTTTTAGGCTAAGAGCAAAAAATGCAAATGAAGAAAGCGTCGCCAAGGATGATGACATGAAGGGTGATGAAAAAAAAGTAAGATAGGAAATGTCAATAAAAAAGTTTATTTTTTAAAGTAAGCAACCCAATAGTTTCTTTTGTATGGCTGGTTATCAAAATTAACATAACCGCTTTTTTTTATAATTTCTAGAGGAGTAAAGAATTTTTGATAAGTATCAATGAAATCTTCTTTGGAAAAAACTCTCTCAATAAGATTGCTTTTTGGCATAATATAGGTGTCTTTTTCTTTTCCTGGAAAATTTTTTATAAGCTTTTTTGCATTTTTATCATTATCTTTTCTTAGGGCTCTGACAAAAAAATATCCATTTTTTTTAAGCACTCTGAATGATTCTTTAAGATATATTTCTCGCTCTTCTTCCGTTAAGGCGTTAGATGAAGTTATATCAAGAATGATGTCAAAAAAATTGTCCCGGAAGTTGTACTTTTCGCCAATGCTTTGTTCAAAAAAAAATGCCTTATCTCCAGGATTTTTTCGAGCAATATTGATGGCAGTGGGAGATATTTCCAATCCAAACACGTTATTGCCAAGACTGGCTAAATAATTTGTATTTCTTCCCGTGCCGCTTCCCAGATCAAGGATGTTGAGCCTTGTAACGGAGTTTGCACTGTCTTTTTTGTAGAATTTCAAGAATCGCAACAGGCATCCTTGAGGTTTATTCCCCTTGGTTATGAAAAGTGGATTTTTGTATTCTCTTTCCCAGGCGATTTTTTGTGACATTATTAATAAAAGGTTATTTTTTAGTCGGATATTTCTTATGGTATAGAAAACAAAAAACTGCTCGAGCAGT
>AMFJ01018137.1_pt1 | contig 11521 bp, 6 predicted proteins | sample 427208 | NCBI WGS metagenome assembly AMFJ01 (sample SAMN02954298, study PRJNA114691) | groundwater metagenome | biome: aquatic; feature: subsurface aquifer; material: sediment; isolation source: subsurface aquifer sediment | place: USA: Rifle, CO | collected 2008-08
CTCGCCACCAAAAAATTAGCATCACCGGGTTTATCAATATGTGATGTAATTTTTGTTCCAATTGATTCCGGCTTAATAATGGCTAGTGATTTATGCACACGATCTAACGCATCGTAGATATCCTCGGCTAGCTCGTGCATGAGTTGCGTAAATTTGTCTTTGGCGTGTTCGTCCACTACTAATGCAGTTTCCATGCTAGCCACGTTTTCGCCTACTTCAGCCCCGCCGGCATCATGCACTTCTACTCCTAAATCAGATTCCAGCGCCGCTAAGGCTTGAGCTTTTTCGGCTGCATCTTTTGTTTCAAAATTGGCTGCGATTTTTTTATAAATCTCGTGCACGCTCATTACCCGCATGGGATCAAGTTCCACTTGTTCACCAACTGATGTATCGGCCACTAAATGACCTGCTCCTAATTCTAAAGCGCTACCACTTTCGCGCCGTGTTCGTAAAGCACTTTCAAAAGCTGCGGCAGATTCTTGCGGAGGAACCTTTGATTGATGGCTAGTGTTTAACATATAATTTCTTAATTAGCGCGACTAAATTTATTAAAAGAAAGAATCTGGTTGAGTTAGATCGGATCCCCCACCTAATTTGTCTAACTGACCACGCTCTATTACTTCGGCTTCAACAATAGCGCGATCACGACCATACTTTAAACGAGATAATTGTTTTAGTTGATCAGCTAGCGGACGATTGCCGGCGGGCGGTAAAATCGTTTTCATGTTAAATGGCCGACAGGTAGTGTTATCAATTAATAACTTAATATTAGCGGTATATTTTTCTACATTAATCACATCATTTTCATCAAAGACCGGCGCTAATTCTTTAGCAATCATTTCGGCATCTTCCACACCAATCCGGAAGGCAATCTTAGTACCAACGTTACCAAACACAGCATCACGAACTTGCGAATCATTATTCTTTACTAACTGGCTAACGTATTGATGAGCTAAAATCATGTTTAAACGATATTTTCGAGCTTCGGACAAAATAATCGCAATTGAATCGGTGGTGTAATTTTGGAACTCATCGATATAGCAGTAAAAATCTTTACGCTGCTCTTTTGGCATATTAGCTCGACCCATTGCGGCCATTTGAATTTTGGACACCATAATCAAACCAAGCAACGAACTATTAACTTCACCAATCGCCCCTTTAGATAAATTGACTAACAATATTTTCTGATTATCCATCACCTCGCGCACATTAAAACCAGATTTGGCCTGACCCACAATATTACGCATCATGTCGTTGGTTAAGAACCGACCAATTTTAGAAATCACGTAAGACAACATATCGGCGGCCTGCTGACCGGCTTGCGACTGTTCGTATTCTTGCTCCCAGAAGTTCTTTACAATCAAGTTCTTCACATGCTTCAATTTTTCTTTACGAAACTTGGCATCGGTAAACATGCGCGGTACTTCAATTAACGTCGCCCCACCGGCTTTATCATCCATCATCGCCAGCATGGCATTACGCATATAATGTTCAAACATTGGACCAATCATTTCCTGACCAAACAATTTGTAAAAAATAGCCACCATTTCTTGTACGGCAAAATCTTTTTGCTGATCGGTTTCGTACTCCAACATGTTCAAACCCATGGGGCGTTCAATATCGCCTGGTGCAAAAATCACCACATCGTCGGCACGTTCTTTAGGGATGCGCTCCAAAACATCTTCTACTAAATCACCATGCGGGTCGATTACACAGACGCCTTCACCATTCTGAATATCTTGCATGGCTAAATTCGACAACATCACGGATTTACCGGAACCAGTCTGCCCAATAACGTATAAATGGCGTTGCCGATCTCCGCGCTTAATCCGCACTGGTGTTTTAATGCCACGATACTCGACTTCCCCTAAAATTACACCTTCTTTCGGCATATTAAATGGTGGCGCGGCTTTTTTAGAAAGCAACCAACGAATATTTGGCGTTTCCGTAGTTGGCAACGGCATGTGATACAACGTGCACAACTCTTTCGTATTTAAAACAAAGGTATGTTTTTCATCAAAGGTCCGATAAATAAAATGTTCAATCTCGGCTTTACTAACAGATGGTTTACTGGCCTTGAATTCATTGGCATATAATGTGCCAGAAAACTGTGCAAAAGCACCCAAAATTGTGTGGGCCTTATATTCGGCCACTTCCTTAGTGGCAGCCGAAACCACAATCCTAATGTTAACGTCAAACCCCGGGTTAGCAGCTTTTTCCTCGAACCCTTTAACAGTTTCTTCTTCCATCGGAGACAGCCGATACTCACGCTCGGTTCGAATATCTATACCCTGTTCTCGTTTGGCATGTTCCTTAAAAAAAATGTATTTAAACGACAACCACTCTCGATAGAAAAAATTTCCAGCCACTTCGGCCCGCGCCTGTTCGTATTTTTTTCCTTGTTGCATGGTAGCGGCAATCCGCGCCGGAATGCGGGCCCAGTGAGACCGCGCCGGCCTAAAAACAAATTGAACAGCCGCCCCTTCATGTTTATCAAATTTCGAAAGTACATTAGTAAGCGCGTTCATGGGGTCTACCTCCATTTTATTGTAAATCAAAATTGGATACTCATTCGGCTTCTTTAAAGATAAACGAGTGGCCACCACCACCCCATTTGGTTCGAACACGTTATAATCTTCCACTTCATCAATCACCGCTTCATCATATTGCGCCTGAAATTGCTGCTCAAAATAGGTTCGCAAATAATAGGGAATAATTGCAAAAAAAGTAATTAACTGATCTTTGTCGGCTACTATTTCAAAACTAAAATGATCATTACGACCAAACCAAAAACGCTCCCACCAACCTTCTTCGGGCACTTGATTTAATGCAGTATACACAGCTTCGGCAATACTAATCCGCTGCTCTTCTGATTGTTTACGGTAGGAAGGATTATCGCCTTGCTGTTTTTCCTTCATGTCATCTTTTGGTACGCGCACCATTAATACTACCCGTTTCAAACTATCGGGACGACGCACCCAATGCCTAGTGATATTTCGTAATATAAAAACAAACACCACTAAAACTGTAATAGCAAACAAACAATACAAAACTATCAATACAACCGGATCAAGTATTAGATAGGTGATGAAATCTAGTACAATATATACCTGATCCATAGGTTACTATTTGTAGCGTTGTTTTAACATTTCTTCACGCGCAAATTTCATAACATCATCAGTTTTAAGTTTTGTTTCTTGCTCCAAGAAAAATTTATTTATTCCTGGAATCATTTTTAACCACTTATGGATTAAATGGATTACCCGCCGCGCCGTTAATTTTAACCGAGTGGTTAAGGTTTCTATTTCATGCGCAACTTCTTCACCTTTTTTGCGGAAAGCCTCTTGCTGTTTAGCATCCATAGTTTGATACGCTTCCTCTAAACCGTTCGCCATGATGTTCTCTATTTCCACCTGCATGGGAGATTTACCAACGTCATCGGTCATGACTTGGTCAGTTTTAGCTTTACGAGTAGCTTGGCGCACCACATACGGAGACTCGTCCGGCTTTTCATCATTAACGTCCTTATATTGCTCAAAAGCCTGTTCTTTTGGTGGTAGATTTTCGACTGGTTTTTTGACTTCTGGTGGCTTGGGCGCTTCTACTTGAGTGGTCGCAGCGTGTTGCTCCGGGTGCTCTTTGTGTAGTTCTTGTTTTTGCATAAACATACTATACCATTTTTCAGTCTTGACTTCAAGGGTTTTTTACGATATAATCGTCATGTGAATACACCACAATTACCTGAAAATGTCCAAATCATAGAGCACAATGGCGTGCGGTGGATTGATATTGAGCAACCAACCAAGGAAGCTTTGAATTTTTTGAAGCAATCATTTGATTTTCACGTCTTGGATTATGAAGACGTTATCAGTACAACTCATCGTTCCAAAATAGACCGTTACCCTAATTATATTTTCATGATTTTGCTTTTGCCGCTATTGCAGCGCAAAGAAAATAATATCGTTTCCGGTGAAATTGACTTTTTTTTGGGAAAAGATTTTTTGATTACCATTCATCGTGGTGATATTCCAACTTATGTTGACATGTTTCAATTATGTGAAGCCAGCGACCAAGCGCGTGAGAGCTACATTCATGCATCGCCACAATACTTATTGTATAAAGTGCTGCAGCGTCTATTACAATATTGTTACCCCATTCTTGACCAAATTGATTCAGAAATTGATAAAATTGAGACAGAAATTTTTTCGAACGGAAAACAAAGTTTTCTGCAAAACATTTTGGTGGTGCGCCATAAAATTTCTGATATGCGACGGATTATTCAACCACATCGCCAAGCCTTGATTCGTTTACAAAAACCTAACCTAACCACTGAAGAGCCGGGTTTTAAACTCGAAGAAAAATTTGACGAATACTTTGATGACTTGCGTGATTATACTCAAGAAATTTGGAATCAATTGGAATCTTTTAAAGAATCGGTGGAAGCTTTACATGAAACTAATCAATCCCTCATCTCGCATCGTATTAATGAAGTAATGAAGACCCTGACGATTTTCTCGGCTTTGATGTTGCCGGCTGGTGTAGTAGCTGGTTTGTTTGGGATGAACGCCGTAAACATTCCTTTTGCCGGTAATGCGAATGATTTTTATATATTTACTGCCCTTACTGGGCTAGGTATTACTGCCACACTATTATATATTCGTCATAAGAAATTACTGTAGTTATGTCTGATCATGAATTCCCTGAAATATCTGAAAGTCAGGCTGCTCTAGAAGTTAATCGACTATTAAATAACCATACACTATTAACTCTCGGATCTCGGGCTCAATCCTTATTAGGGCATGGCACGGGTCGTTTTACCAAACCAACAATTTCCGATTTATTTCAAAACGGTCGAGTCATTCATAGCGCCTTAGTATATCCAGAACTGACTCGTCAAATTTTGACACAATCGCGTAATCCCGAACAACGACGTCAACACGAACGACAAGCACCTAAACCAAAAAAAGATACATTAAAAGCCCGGGCTGATGCCGGCGTTGCCCGTGATGAATTAATTAGTACAACACTATACACCAGTGTATTAGAACGATCGAGTGAAAATCTGGAACGCGATATGCATAATCGAGCTATTATGCTGGCCTCCTTGTTTGCCGAATTTGACATCATTGATTCTGGGATAACTAAACAAAGTAGTGGTCAAACGCGTGATCTAACTAGTATCGCTCATCGTTTATTAAGACGTTACCATAATCTGGCAGAAGCCGTGCCAAAAAGTTTTCCTGAACCACTTAATGGTCGAGGGGCTGGTTCATTTATAGAAACGGTCTTCACCGAAACATCCCGACCGACTGACTATACCGCCGGTTTAGATGATCGTACCTCAGGAATATTTGGTCCACATTTACGCGATCGTTTTTGTCGAGAATATTACGGTGATGATTATGATGGTTATGCGATTGAAGATTATCGCGGTGATGGTTTATTACAATGCACTAACCCAATTACTAGAGGTGTTTTTTTGAATAATCCCGCTAGTTTTAGCGATGCTATTGACCGGCATCCGTTGTGGCAAGCCATGACTATAGAACAAGAAAAATTTTTACCAGCTGAACCGTCTACTGATATATATACAGCTGCCTTAAATCCTAAGCATCCACGTTATCAAGCGGCCCATAGAATTTTACGTAAATATATTTTTGCCACAAAACCAGAAGAAAGTGTAAGCTTTTTAACTCATATCACAGCTAACGGTGATGATGTATCAGATCCGGTTAGTAACTATCGCAACTTTGGCTTAAGTCTGATTAGACCAGATGCTCTCGAACGTCAAAAACGAATTGGTGCCATGCTGACAGAATTATATGGTGTCGCCGGCAAAGATTATTATGATGCATTTGTGAATCAATTTAAAAGATATGGTATGGGTGATGGAAAACTCCAGGCAGCTAAAGCTACTCAAATTTCACCACGATCAGAGTTAGAAGTACGTCAACATCGTAATGCTCAACGACCATACTTACGAGTAGTGGAACACATTCCACAAACCGATGAACACATTGGGGCTTTTATTCCAGAATTATCCATCGAACAAGAACAAGGTCTTACTCCCCTTACCACCGCCATGGTCGCCGATATTCGCGAATCAACGGTGGCGCTAACTCCACTACAACGCGTTACCGGTGACACGCTAATGCAAATTATTCCTAAACCTGATAATTTTCCAGCCATGGAGATTGTTCTAACTAATGATGAGTTCACTTTAACCATTACTTTAGACCCTGATTTAGAAATTGTTTCGCCCGCTACCGATATTAAATTGCAACGTATGGCTATTGGTATTCGTGCTCAAGCTTTAGCGTTGATTCATGATGAACTTTTGGCCGTTCAAGAAATTACCTGTGGTAGTAGAACCACTCCTGCTGGTGTTGAAAAAACACCTAGTGACACTAAACCAACCAGACGACCGACTCGAGTACACCGCACTAAAAAGTTTTTAGTATTTGGTGAGGCCGCTGAAGATGAAGACCTAGTCCACCACCAAGTTACCAATGTTAGTGGTGATCAAGCTATGCTAACAGTTGATCGCCGACCACATTGGTCTGATCGAGCGCCACAACTTACCACCGAGGCCCGCCGCCATGCTTTGAATCAATGGTTAACCGCTAATGAGGGTAAATACGATAATTTACGTCCAGTCTTAGAAAATGCTTTATTGCAAGAAACAGCCCATCGTTTATCAATTCGTCGTATATTAACAGGATTATTTGAACAAGAGCGTCAACGCCGAAAAATGTTACCAAATGATTTTCCTTTGCATGATGCCATTGAAAATCTCACTACTAATACTGAGGAACGGTATCAAGTTTTACTACAAGAATATACTTATCCGAATCAATCAACCGATCAAGCTGCCGCTGGACCGCTACCAAATATATATAGAATGTCAGAACGTATGGCGGCAGATCAACGTAAAATGCAAGAGTTTGGTATTGAACCAATGAGCATTCCTGACCGGATGAAACCTACCGAAACTTATATGCCGTTTGCGCGCTATCAAACACCGTTCAAATTAGATAGCTCCGGCTTTGGCCGAATCAAACAATATACGGTAATACGAAGTAACACTGCTTTTGAGAGTGTACAAAAAATAATTAAAGGGGAAATTCAACCAACTAATACATAAAAGATGACTAGACACGAACCGAACGATCAACGTCGTTTGCAAGCAGAAATACGCTCGCCTAATTTCTTTGCTATGACTAATGGGAAGACAGCCGAGCCGATTTTTATCCAAGAAGTTCGCATTCAACAATTATTGCGTTCAGAACACTCGGCCGCCTTTGTGCTAGAAGCTATGGCAAATAGTTATTTTGCCGCAGCCGATAAACGGGGTCAGCAAGCTGAACAAGAACAGCACAGTGCCATTGGTTTACTACGTTTGATGAAGTTAGTAGAAAATGTCACAGAACCCAAAGTTCGTGCCATGGCTTTATCTTTATTTACCGCTTGGATCGCCGATCGAAATGTTGCTTATGCTAAACAAGGTAATAATGCGGCCCAACCATATGATGAAAAAATTATTCAGGCTCATGCCGACATAATAGATCAGCTGGCTACCTTCCCGGCTGAACAATCAACTCCACAGAATTGCGCAACCCTAATTGACGCTATGGCTAATGGAGTTGTTAAAGACGGTGCGACAGAACCAGCTAGGTGGAGTGCTACTGCTACTATTTTATATGTTGGTAGAATTGTGCGAGAACGTTGCGCCGAACAATATTTAGGACCAGCTAGTACTAATTTAGAAAGAGCCGAATATGGTATTGATGCGGCTAGTAAAGCTAAAACCTCAACTGGTCTAGCTGCTTTGATAAACAGCACTAGGGTACAACCATTGTATGGTAGCCATGAGGTGAACTATCCATTTGTGAGTGCACTAAAAAAGCAAGGGCCAAAATCCCCCTCTGGACGACATTATGAATTCAGTGCGGCGATGTTTTCCAACGATCCGGCGCAAAAAACTATTGCTGTAAGAATGTTACGGAAAGAGCTCCTACTTGGCGACCCGCTGCATACCTTATTGGAAGTAATAAATTTAGTAGCCCAAGCTATAAGGCTACCAAATGTTTCACTGCGTAATTTGGGCCAAATAGCCCAACGGGAAGCCGTAACTAGACCATATCTAGCTGAACTTGAACTAATAATTAAAGACATTTTAGGTGATGCCGGCATAACGGCTTTGCACCAATTACTAGCTGATTTACAATACTATAGTAGTTCAATTCAAGCTTTTGGAAAGTTATTTGAAGTCACTAGTAATGTTAAACCGGAACCTAACGTTAAATTGGTTGGTTTACCACGGCCACCAAAAAAACCATTAGAGTATCGAGCGGTTTCAACTTGGGATAATGCGTCGTTGCCACCGGATCGTTTGCGTTCACCACTGGAACTACCAGAAACTACGCAACGAGCCTTAAAAGAATATGCAATGGCTTTAGTAGCCGATATTCGTGAAGCCACGGTCGCGATTGGTGAAACTAGTACTACTGTAGATTTAGGTAATGATCAAATTCCCTGGACTGTATTAAGTAAAGCCTCCACCAGTCGCCCCTTTCCGGCTCGTACTATTCGCTTAATTGGCCAAACTGATATGATTGAACTGGCTCTTAATGAAAAACTAGAATTTGAACCACCGCTGAAAACGGAATTATCATCTGGTGATACTCAATTGCTGCAGTTGGCACGCAGTTATGTGATTGCAGCTTTACACGATCAGCTGTCATATAGCAACGTTACTACGATTGAGGCAGCAGTAGATGCCGCTGTAGTTGTAACTGATCAGGTACGAAAACCTCGACCAAGGCCCGCTTCTACAAAAAAACCACAACGCGTACGCCGTTTAAAAAATTTAGTAGTGGTAAACAGAGCTGAAGTTGATGCTCACACAACTTTAGCCATTCAAACAAATCCGGAAAAATTGGGTGAAGATATATTATTAGTAGACCGTAAACCCCATTGGGCTGACATGGCTCCACAATTAACCGTCGAAGCGCGCATGCATGTTTTAGTTGATTTAGAAAATGAAGGTTTATTTACTAGTTGCACTAGAGAACAGATAGATTTAATGAAAACAGCCTTAATCGGTCCAGAAGCACATTTAATGTCTGGTCGTAGAATATTACAAGATTTAAGCTGCCGCCGAAAAGGCGATGGAACACCAGTGTTACCAAATGAGCTGCCTTTAAATGATATTATTGCGCGCTTTACTACAGGGGCAGAAATAGATGATGCGACTAATGTTGCCCCTAATACGGAAGAATCGTATTATCAACAATTGTTAACGACTTATGCGGGTGAAGATATTAACTTTGCGGAAACTGGCCCACTGCCAGCCGAAAAATTAGTGGGGATTAAAAAAGAGCATAAACCCGCCGGACGCTTGCCGGCCATTCTGCCAATAATACGTCATGATAGCGCCAGTGGTGAAGATAAAATTTATCGTCCAAGTATTGGACAACGCCTAGAAGCTGATAAAGCTGCCATGGCTGAGGCTGGAGTTGATTATCAAATTCCCGATCGCCGCTTGCCAACACAAACTTATGTACCTTATCATCGCATGGCCGCTATCCCCATAACTGAAAGAGTCACTCGCAAAAAAAATTATACTGTGATTAGAGCAGAGTCAGCGGTGGCTGCCTTGACCACGTTACTGCAAACCCCAGCTCAAGCCAAATAAATCTGCTATACTGTAGTTATGTTAAAATTATATAATACTTTATCGCGCAAAATTGAAGATTTTGTTCCTATTACGCCGAGCAAAGTTGGATTATATACCTGTGGTCCAACCGTTTATAACTACGCTCATATTGGCAATTTACGTACCTATATTTTTGAAGATATTTTACGCCGCGTTTTGCAAACCAATGGTTATGAAGTGAATCACGTAATGAATATTACCGATGTCGGGCACCTAACCAGTGATGCCGATAGTGGTGAAGATAAAATGGAAGCCGGAGCAACTCGTGAACAAAAAACGGTTTGGGATATTGCGTCATTTTATACTAAAGCGTTTTTTCAGGACTTGGCTGATCTTAATATTTTGGAGCCACGGGTTATCTGCAAAGCGACTGACCATATTAAAGAACAAACTAATCTTATTTTACAACTACAAGAGCGCGGACTTACCTACCAAACTAGCGACGGCATATATTTTGATACCAGTAAACTGAGCGATTACGGAAAGTTGGCTAAACTGGATTTAGCTGGATTGGAAGCCGGCAACCGAGTGGAAATGGGCGAAAAAAAACATGTCACAGATTTTGCCTTATGGAAATTTTCTCCGGCTGATAGTAAGCGTCAGATGGAATGGAACAGCCCGTGGGGGGTGGGTTTTCCGGGTTGGCACATAGAATGTTCGGCCATGAGTTTAAAATATTTAGGTGATCACTTTGATATTCATTGCGGTGGGATAGATCATATTCCGGTGCACCATACTAATGAGATCGCGCAAAATGAAGGGGCGCTGGGGCACCAAACCGTAAATTATTGGCTGCATGGTGAATTTTTACTGACCAATGACGAGCGCATGGGTAAATCGAAAGGAAATTTTTTTACCTTACCGGTAGTGAAAGAAAAAGATTTTGATCCGCTCGCTTACCGATATTTTTGTTTAAGCGCACATTATCGGGCTAAATTAAATTTTAGTTTTGAAGCGTTAACTGGGGCCGCCAATGCTTTACAAAAATTACATCAAGCCGTGAAAAAATTGGCCCGTGAAACTACTGCCGCCACCGAAGTTGATACGGTTATCTTAGAACGCTTTAGACAAGCAGCTAATGAAGACCTTAATATGCCCCAAGCTTTGGCAGTGATGTGGGAAGTGGTTCATGCCAATGACATGCCAGCCGAAATTAAGTTAGCCACCTTATTGGAAATTGATGCTGTCTTGGGGTTACATTTAGAGGCCGTGCTGGCTGATGCCAATTCTGCTCAAGCCGATATTCCGCCAGAAGTAATGGAGTTGGTAACAGCCCGCGAAACAGCCCGCCAAGCCAAAATGTGGGCCGAATCCGACAAGCTCCGAGCCGAAATTACTGCCCGGGGATATAAAGTTGAAGATACACCCACCGGCCCGGCCGTGATGCCGTTATGAACGGACAGTTAGCAATAAACCCGTGGCGCGATTTGCCCAAACCATTAATTTATTTAGCACCGATGAGCGGCGTGACAAACAAGGCTTACCGTCAAATTGTTAAACGGTTTGCTTCAGATATTTTGTTTCCGGAATTTGTGTCGATTTTTGCGATGCATTACGGATCAGAGAAAACGCTAGATATGTTGGCTTACGATAAATCTGAACAACCAATTATTGCCCAACTATTTGGTTCGGAACCGGAATATTTTCATGAGGCCGCGTTAAAAATAAAAGAACTTGGTTTTGCTGGAGTGGATATTAACTTTGGTTGCCCGGCCCCAAAAGTAGCAAAAAATGGCGGAGGTTGTGCACTGCTGGCAGACTTGGGACGCTGCCGCGCTATTATAGAAGCTGTGCTGGCAGCAG
>AMFJ01002128.1_pt1 | contig 11519 bp, 7 predicted proteins | sample 427208 | NCBI WGS metagenome assembly AMFJ01 (sample SAMN02954298, study PRJNA114691) | groundwater metagenome | biome: aquatic; feature: subsurface aquifer; material: sediment; isolation source: subsurface aquifer sediment | place: USA: Rifle, CO | collected 2008-08
CGCCATTGATCATTTGTTCAATTGCTGCAGCTGCATTGTTGGCAGTACGCGATTGATCAACAGTCGCTGCCTGTTTTTGAACAAACAGGTTTTCTAACCAGGCACATGGGCTAGATGCAGGAGCCGCAACTTGTGCTTGGGCAGGAGCTTGTTGCGCAACAGGTGCTTGCTGTGCATTTTGGTTTTGCTGGTTACGGCGTTTATTGTTTCTGCCGTTGTTTTGCTGCTGAGCAGGCGCTGGGGCAGCAGCATGCGTATGTTCTTCTTCTAAATGCCATTCAGATGACTCATAGCCCAACTCTTTTTCACTTGAACGAGTTGCTTCAGTACGTTCATAGCTGGTTGGTGCAAAGCCTTCGGCATTATAAGTGATTTCATAATGCGGTGTTTCCAGATGCGGGTGAGGCAACACAGTCACACGTACATTTGAAGTCTGTTCTAAATACACCAAGGTGTGACGTTTTTCATTCAATAAGAAGGCAGCAATTTCGACTGGAACTTCGACTTGAACTTCACCATGACGTTCACGTAGCGCGATTTCTTCCACTTTACGCATAATCGAAAGTGATAAAGAACGAAGATCACGGACCATACCGGTGCCATGACAGCGTGGGCAAACGTAGCCAGTCGCTTCTTCAAGAGAAGGACGCAGACGTTGACGGCTCATTTCCATCAAACCAAAACGTGACAATTGACCGAACTGAATACGGGCACGGTCACTTTGCGTCGCTTCGCGTAGCTTCGCTTCCACCATACGCTGGTTGCGGTCTTTGGTCATGTCGATAAAGTCGATCACCACCAGGCCACCGATATCGCGTAAACGTAATTGACGCGCGATTTCTTCTGCCGCTTCAATGTTGGTGTTCAACGCGGTGTCTTCAACGTCGCTACCGCGAGTCGATTTTGCTGAGTTAATGTCAATTGACACTAAAGCTTCAGTTTGGTCGATCACGATCGAACCGCCCGAAGGCAATTTTACTTCACGTTCATAAGCGGTTTGAATTTGACTTTCAATCGCGAAATGCGCGAATAAAGGTTCATTTAAGGTATAAGTTTTCAGTTTTTCTAACTGACGTGGCATTACCGCTTTTACGAAGTTATAGGCTTCGTTATAGGCTTGTTCTGAGTCAATCAGGATTTCAGCAACATCATCACGCAGGTAGTCACGAATGGCACGTGTTACCACACCCGCTTCCTGATGTACCAGCATTGGCGATGGGCCTGAACTTGCCGTGCTCTGGATTTGTGCCCAAAGGTCTAACAAGTGCTGTAAGTCGAGTTGCAATTCTTCTTGTGAACGGCCAATCCCGGCAGTACGCACAATCACGCTCATACCACGTGGCACGTTCAGTGTTGCCAGCATTTCTTTCAGTTCTTCACGCACTGAACCGGAAATCTGACGGCTGATACCACCACCTTTCGGGTTGTTTGGCATCAAGACCAAATAACGGCCAGCAAGTGAGATAAAAGTAGACAGGGCAGCGCCTTTATTGCCACGCTCTTCTTTTTCCACCTGAACCAGAAGTTCGGTGCCTTCAGTGATCAGTTCACGGATATTTGAAGTTTGGCGAGGGTCGGCTTTGTAATATGAATTTGCGATTTCACGCATTGACAGGAAGCCTTGGCGACCTGCACCGTATTCAACGAATACAGCTTCTAAAGAAGGTTCAACGCGAGTCACGTGACCTTTGTAGATATTGGATTTTTTTTGTTCACGGGTACGATTTTCTAAATCAAAATCGTAAAGACGCTGACCAGTGACAAGTGCAACGCGAATTTCTTCGGCATGTGTTGCATTAATCAACATACGTTTCATGGGTGTAACACCTTATAGTGATACACAGCAAAAAATCGCTATACACGTAGCGAACATCACACATCACGGATCAATGGCTCAAATCTGCAATGAATTTCATTGTGGTTTGAGTCTTTTATGACCGAGCTCTATTTAATATAGATGGGCTTCGGTTTTTGATTCACGTATTGATGATGGCAATACGGCTTCAATCTTTAAACGGATTAAAGTCACCTGAACGCTTCACTGGCGGACGAGCGGTGCATTGGATGTGTGTAACTTTCACTGTCACATTGCTCGAAGATCATCCCTTCTTTATAGAAAGTGTCTTGATACGGAATTGTCGTCGTATCTTTACAAACTGTGCAGATCCAATGCATCAACGCTGTAGCCTGAAGTCGTCTTCAGGTTGCGACTAATCTGATGTGTATCAGTTTACGTTTAAAAACCAACAAAGTTGGCGACATATTTTTTAAGACAAACTGATTTATGTACCTGAGGTACAATTAAACGCAACAGTTTGCTTTGTTTGCCGATATAATAAGCCTTCGGCGTGGCATAATTCTTTGGGGACCTTCCCGTATCATGTGAGTCTTTAATTGAACAATCAAGTTCAGAAAAATCTGAAATGATTCAACTTTTACTCACAAACGATGGTTTCCGTGCGCTGACTATATCAAACCTTGCATCATCTGCCTATGGGCTAAGCTTATGTTTCTTGTGTAAAGCATAACCTAAGTGATCAGTTTTTAATCAATTTTAGTATTTTTTGGGTCATAGTAACTGTATGAATTCTACGCAACAATGGCAAAACGTCACTTGGTTTGAAGTGGATGAACATCAAGATGGACAACGCATCGATAATTTCCTGTTTAGTCGTCTGAAAGGTGTGCCAAAAAGCCGTATCTATCGTCTGATTCGTGAAGGCCAGGTTCGCGTCAATAAAAAACGCATTAAAGCAGAAACCAAACTCGCAATCGGTGACCAGATTCGCGTTGCGCCGATTCGCTATGAACAAAAAGATGAATCTGCTGCACCTGTTTCCGACAAAGTGGCACAAGGCTTATTGGCCCGTGTGATTTATGAAGATGAAGGTTTGATGGTCGTGAATAAACCTTCCGGGATTGCTGTGCATGGTGGTAGCGGTGTGGCCTATGGCCTGATTGAAGGCTTGCGTGCAGCGACTGGTAAAAAGTATCTGGAACTGATTCACCGGATTGACCGTGATACTTCCGGTTTGGTGATGATTTCTAAAAAGCGTAGCGTGTTGAAAACATTACAAGATATGTTGCGTGAACATAAAATCAAAAAAACCTATGCGGCTGTGGTAAAAGGGCAGGTCAGTCTGGATAAACAGCTGATTGATGCACCTTTACATCGTTACGAGCTGGCCAATGGTGAACGTCGTGTCTGCGTGTCCCCGAAAGAAGGTAAAGAGTCTAAAACCCAGTGGAATGTGCAGGAACGTTTTATGCATGCCACACTGGTGTATGCATCTCCGCTTTCTGGTCGTACCCATCAGATTCGTGTTCATGGTTTGAGTATTGGTCATCCGCTAGTAGGCGATGAAAAGTATGGTCATGAAACAGAATATCGTGGGCCAAAACCACGCCGTTTGTGTTTACACGCAATGCGTCTGGACATTCCGGGCTATCCAGCAATTGAAGCACCATTGCCAGAAGATATGCAGAGTCTGGTGGCGCAGTTAAGAGCGCAGAAAGCGGATAAACCGGCTGCCCAATAAGGACTTATTTTTTCTTTTAATAAATTCAATCCACCCTCATCCTCCTTTGAAAAAGGAGGGAATTCCCCTATTTCTTAAAGATGAGGAACATTGTTCCGCAAGAGGGGAGATTAAATTTCGAAAGAATCCTCTCCCTGAGATACCGTCTTGGTAGTCAATCAGGTTTTGAGATTATTCGACCAATAAATAATCTCTTTGATAGGCAGTCTGATGTTTTAAAACGCCATAACACAGATGTATAAGCTTGCGCATTGCAGCACCTAAAGCACACATTTTATTTTTACCCTGGCTTAATAATCGTTGATATAAAGCTTCAATGTGTGGATTATATTTAATCACTGTTAATGCTGACATATACAATACTGAGCGTATTTTACTGTCACCTGCTTTTGATAAGTGACTTTGCTTGTTGACTGAACTGCCAGACAACTGATGTACTGGAACCAAACCTACATATGCAGCAGCTTGACTTGCTTTTTCAAACTTGTGCGAATGAAATAACCCCAACAGTAATAAGCCTGATCGTTCACCGATTGAAGGAATAGTTTGCAGTAATTTCAAATCCTGTTTCAATGTTGGATCTTGATCTATGTGATTATTTATTAACTTATCAATATTTTCAAGTTGCTGATTTAAATACTCAATATTCTCTTCAAGTAATTTAATCACAACAACGGAGGTATGAGTGGACTGCGCCTTTTCAAGTCGATTCTTTTCCTGCAATAGACTACCTAGATAGACATCTCGTCTGCCTAGTAAAGCTTTTAATAATCTGACATTTTCAGGTTCAGGCTGCCATATGATTAACTTTGCGGTGTAACCATAACGTGAAAGAGCTTCACTATCAGCTTTATCCGTTTTATTTAGCATGGACATGCCTTTGGCAAAGGCTCTTACTCGTGAAGGATTAGCCACACAAACCTTTACACCTGCATCATATAGATAATATCCCAAATTCTCATGATAAACCGAAGTCGCTTCCATGATTGCTGTCACTTGATAAGGTTCAATTTTAAGAGTGATGAGCCATTTGAGCAGACTGCCAAAGCCACTTTCTGTATTAGTAAATATTTTATTTTTTCTTTTTCCAGTCAAACCTTGAGGAAAAATGCAACAATCTATTTTGGTTTTACTGACATCAATACCTAGCATAATCATGGTGATATTCCTTGAGTTTAAGCTATGATTTTTATCCCATTAACCATCATCTTACCTTGTGAATACAGCATCAAAGTGCTTAGTTACCGTTCAGAGTTGTATGAGGGATAAGGGCAAATTGTAGGTTTTATCTCAGGTTCAAATTTAAGATTTTAGCAGCACTCCAAACTCTACAATTTGCGTATAGTGGTAGCTAATCACTATATCAATCAAGATACAAGCAGCACTGCTGAGCAAGTCTCCTTTCTTGCACGTCGTTTAAAGCAGTGTTTTAAACTCGTTCAGGAGAGGGAACATTACTTATTAAAGAGCAATGTTGAATTAAAACTAAACTGATAATTCGACTTTATTGGTTCTTTTAGTAAAGTCATTTGCTTAAGAATGAAAAAAGCTCTCTCCTAAAAGGGGAGGGTTTCAAGACTGAATCAAATCCAGGAAACCTTATATGAACTCAGCTGTAAAATTGGTTATTTTCGATTGGGATGGCACTTTATTTGATTCAGTCGGTCAAATCGTGGCGAGTTTGCAGTTTGCCGCACAGCAGTTTCAGCAGCCGTTAACGGATGCAGATGCGAAAAGTATTATTGGACTGGGTTTACCTGAAGTTGCACAGCGTTTATTCCCGACAGTACCAGAATTACATACGGATATTTTGCAGGCTTATTCCGATCATTATGTTGCCAACTCATCAGGAGACTCCTGGTTTGAAGGCGTAGCGCACATGCTCGCAGATTTACAGCAGCAAGGCGTGAAGCTGGCAGTAGCCACAGGGAAAAGCCGTAAAGGTCTGGATCGTGTATTAAAACAGACGAACAGTGAAGAGCTGTTTGTGAGTACGCGCGCAGCCAGCGAAACCCATTCTAAACCTCATCCACTCATGTTAGAAGAAATTCTGGCGGAAACCGGTGTGCAGGCTGAACATGCGATTATGGTCGGTGATACGTCTTATGATCTGGAAATGGCGCAAAATATTGCCATGCCAAGCGTTGGGGTAAGTTATGGTGTGCATGAACCTGAACTTTTAGCACAATTTAATCCAGTCTGTATCGTGGATGATGTGGCTGCTTTGCATAGCGCTTTGTTGGCTAAAGTCCAATGGAAACAAGCAGTTTAATCCAGTATCTTGGTTGTAATGAAAAACAAGCAGTTCCCCGGTTTAAATTGGCTGGGGAATGCTGCAGATTTAAGCGCTGGTTCTTATCTTTTAGTCTAAAGTCGTAATTGTACTGATTTTATTCGGTCATATTATGGCAGTTATTTTGCTAAATAACGATGTGTTTTAAACAATAAGATTTTGTTTTATTTAATTTTTTATAAATTATTCTTATAGATAATAGCTATAGCAAAAAATAAAATAACTATTGGCACAAACGCCGGATTTTTCCCATCCTAAAACTGTTTATTCCTATGCTCGCTCTGAGAAAGGCAGTCCATGCGGATGATCAGCCTGATCATTTTCATATTTTCTGTCCTTCTTAGATCCCAGCATAAGCCTAATTTTTGCAGTTTAAGGAAACATTGATGTCGAATTCTGCTGTTGTTGAATCAGTTGCACAAGCACTTCGTAGCGCTGAATTATCACAAACTGCGATTGCACCGATTCGCCCGGAACTTGGCGGTGAAAGTGCTGACGTAGATATCGCCTATGCCGTTCAGGAAGTGAATACCGAGCGTGCTTTGTCTGAAGGTCGCCGTCTGGTGGGTCGTAAAATCGGTTTGACGTCTAAAGTCGTTCAAGCGCAACTGGGGGTAGATCAGCCGGATTTCGGTATGTTATTTGCCGACATGGCTTATGGCGATGGTGAAGCAATTCCAGCCGGTTTCCTGATTCAGCCAAAAGTTGAAGCGGAAATCGCATTGGTGATTAACCAGGATTTAACCAAAAAAAAACACACGTATGCAGACATTATCAGCGCAACTGATTATGCATTGCCTGCAATTGAAGTGGTCGATAGCCGTATCGAAAATTGGAAAATTAGCCTGATTGATACTGTGGCAGATAACGCATCTTCTGCTGCATTTGTCTTGGGTTCTCAGCCAGTTAAATTAGAAAATCTTGATCTGGTGAACTGCAAGATGGTGATGACGCGCGGTGAGGAAGTCGTTTCTCAAGGCGTGGGTAAAGCATGTCTGGCAAACCCATTGAATGCTGCTGTTTGGCTGGCAGATGAAATGGTACGCCGTGGTCGTCCGCTGTTAAAAGGTGACATCATCTTGACGGGTGCCTTAGGTCCAATGGTTGTGGCGCAACCAGGTGATGAATTCAAAGTTGAAATTGAAGGCTTCGGTTCAGTAACCGCTGCATTCGCTGCTGAATAATCAAGATTCCAAGAGAGTACATTCATGAAAAAGATTAAATGTGCAATGATCGGTCCAGGGAATATTGGTACTGATTTGCTTTATAAATTACAACGTAGCGAATGGTTAGAACCTGTTTGGATGGTGGGGATTGACCCGACTTCTGAAGGTTTGGCGCGTGCTGCGAAAATGGGTTTAAAAACCACAGCTGAAGGCGTTGATGGTCTTCTTCCTCATGTGATTGCTGATGACATCAAAATTGCATTCGACGCAACTTCTGCCTATGTCCATGCTGAAAACAGCCGCAAGCTGAATGAACTTGGCGTGTTGATGATCGACTTAACGCCTGCTGCGATTGGTCCATTTTGTGTACCACCAGTCAACCTTGAAGCATTACTACAAGCGGGCGAAGTACCAAACGTGAACATGGTGACATGTGGCGGTCAGGCAACGATTCCGATGGTGGCTGCGGTTTCTCGCGTTCAACCTGTTGAATACGGCGAAATCATTGCAACTGTATCGACTAAGTCGGTTGGTCCGGGAACGCGTAAAAACATTGATGAATTCACACGTACTACTGCAGGTGCCATTGAGAAAGTCGGCGGCGCGAAACAAGGTAAAGCGATCATCATCATTAACCCGGCTGAGCCACCTCTAATGATGCGTGATACTGTTCACTGTCTAGTAGAAGGTGAGCCGGATCAGGCAGCGATCACTGAATCTGTACATGCCATGATCAAGGAAGTTCAAAAATACGTACCAGGTTACAAGCTTGTAAATGGTCCTGTATTTGATGGCAACCGTGTATCAATTTACTTGGAAGTTGAAGGTCTGGGTGACTTCCTGCCGAAATACGCAGGCAACCTGGATATTATGACTGCAGCAGCTGCACGTACTGCAGAAATGTTCGCAGAACACGTGTTCAACATCGCTGAAGCTTAAAGGAATACCAAAATGTCTAAGATTATTGTTCATGATATGACTTTGCGTGATGGTATGCACCCGCAGCGCCATCAAACGACTGTTGAGCAAATGATTGCAATTTCAACCGCACTTGATGATGCAGGCGTACCTTTAATTGAAGTAACGCACGGTGACGGCCTGGGCGGTTCATCAGTGAACTACGGTTTTGCTGCTGCAACAGATGAAGAATATTTGTCTGCTGTTGTGCCACGTATGAAAAATGCAAAAATTTCTGCATTGCTTCTTCCTGGTATCGGTACGGTTGACCATTTGAAAATGGCACATGAAATTGGTGTTTCTACTATTCGTGTGGCGACGCATTGTACTGAAGCGGATTGTTCTGAACAGCACATCACCGCTGCACGTAAACTAGACATGGACACTGTGGGCTTCTTGATGCTTGCGCACATGGCAACACCTGAAAAATTGCTTGAAGAAGCAAACAAGATGGTGTCTTACGGTGCAAACTGTATCTATGTAACAGATTCAGCAGGTTATATGCTTCCTCAGGATGTGATCGACCGTGTGGGTCACTTACGTCAACACTTGGATCCAAGCATTGAGCTTGGTTTCCACGGTCACCACAACTTAGGTATGGGTGTATCGAATACTGTTGCTGCGGTTCAAGCAGGTGCGGTACGTGTTGACTTGGCATCTGCAGGTTTAGGTGCTGGCGCAGGTAATACGCCACTTGAACTGTTTATCGCTGTGGCAAACCGTATGGGTATGGACACTGGTGTTGATCTGTTCAAAGTTCAAGATGTTGCTGAAGATCTAGTGATCCCAATGATGCACAACCCGATTCGTGCAGACCGTGATGCGGCAACTTTAGGTTATGCGGGGGTTTACTCTTCATTCCTGTTATTTGCTAAACGCGCTGAAGCGAAATACGGCGTATCTGCGCGTGAAATCCTGATGGAACTTGGTCGCCGTGGTACGGTAGGTGGTCAGGAAGACATGATTGAAGACCTGGCATTAACCATGTCTAAAGCGCGTGAGTTACAAGCTTAATTTTTAATACCGTGGTATTAAAATAAGGGCAATAAAAAAGCATCCGATTTGGATGCTTTTTTATTATTAAGTAGATTTAATAATATATTAAAACTCTGATCTCAGATATTTTAGTTATAGTGATAGGTAGGGATTATTTTAGTTTCATTTTTTCATTAAACATAAAAACGATAAATAAAAAATATTATCTTAAAGTTTTTAAAAAAATTGCTCTTATTAATAGAAGAAACAAAAATTTGAATTAAATATCTGGTCAAATTTTTATTTTCTTTAATCGGTTTAAAATCTAAGAGATTGAGCGCTTAAATCTGGGCTTGAAATATGCAGAGCTAAAAGAGCAAAAGTTTAATACTGTGGTCGGATTTTTTATTTAAACCGACTTGCGCATGATGGCGGCATGGATTTTATCAGCTGAATGGGGAACTCATCATGCGTCGTCACAATTTACGGATTGCAATGCTTGCTGCGACAGCAACTTTAGGGACAACTGCAACGAATGCAGACTTTATTGACGACAGCAATGTTCAACTCAAATTTAAAAACTTTTATCTAGACCGTCAGTATCAAGATAACTACTCATCACGTAACTGGGGTTCTTGGTCACAAGGCGTGACTCTGGATGCCAAGTCCGGTTATCACGATATCGGTGGTGGTGTGCAGGTCGGTGCTGATGTACTGGTTCAGCATGCAGTTAAACTCAATGGCCGTGATAAAAATCCGGACTGGGTTTTACCACACGATGGCAAAGAATCAAAAGACTATTTCGGTAAAGTCGGCGCGACCTTAAAAGCCAAAGTGTCACAAACTGAACTGAAAGTCGGTGAGTTATTGCCTGTATCTCCAGTCTTGGTATTTGATCCATCGCGTCAGTTATTAACGACTTATAGTGGCGCTTGGTTAGAGTCTAAAGACCTTAAGGATACCAAGTTAACTCTGGCGTATATTGATGGTATTAACAACCGTTATGACAACCAGTTCCGTGACTTAACTAAATTTGCTCCACCAAGTTTCTATGATACGGGTGCTGAAGCTGATGGCATGTGGATTGCGGGTGTAGACCACCAGCTTACTAAAGAAGTAGGGGCGAGCTACTGGTATGCCGATGTTCAAGACATTTACCAACAGCATTATCTGGGTGTGAATTACAAAACTGCGCTCGGTGAAAAAACCAAATTAGATAGCCACATCCGTTACTTCGATAACTCGGAGTCAGGTGACAAGCTGTATGGTGAGATCGATAACCAGGCATTATCTGTCGCTGCAAAAGTGAATCATGGTGCACATAGCGTAGGTGTGGGTTACCAGCAAATGTTTGGTGATAGCGCATTCCCGACATTGGGTGGCTGGGTGCCACAGCCTTATCTGGCGAACTGGGGGGTAGCAACCTTTACCGCGCCAGAAGAAAAGTCATGGAGTGTTTCTTATGGCTATGACTTCTCTGAAATGGGTGCAAAAGGCTTAAATGCAACAGCCGTATATTTCAAAGGTTATGATCAGAAAGGTACTGGGGCTTATCAAGGTCAGAACTTCAATACGGATGAAGTGAATGCCATCGTGAACTACACTGTGCCAGAAGGTAAATTAAAAGGTTTGGGTGTACAGGCGATGTATATTGATGTGAATTTTGCCAATCCAGCAAAACCAGACCTGCAAGAATACCGTGTCGCCACCACTTATACGCATAAATTCTAATACCCGTATATTTTAAAAGCAGTCAGTCTTCTGGCTGCTTTTTGGTTTAAGCGTTCCATTGTTCCATTAAAGGCTTAAACTGAATAGGGTTTAATTTTAAATTAATAAATAAAACAAGCACTTAAGTTATATCTATTTTGTAGGATGCAATCGTAATTTTGTATCAGTTTGCTGCAGCTGAGCGGTTAATATAAGGGTGTACACAAGTCATTTTAATGAGTCAACTTGACGTCGAATTCTTGAAAATAGAGGGACACGCAAGCGAAAGACTGTAAGAGGAAGCAATATGAGCACTGTTCAAATCCCTGACTATCAAACAGATCCATTCTTTGGCTTAGAAGACAAATGGATTGAAACCGCTGAAGGCGAGTTGACCCATTACCACGAAATTGGTGAAGGTACGCCTATTCTATTTTTACACGGTTCAGGTACAGGTGTATCGGCCGCGGCAAACTGGTGGTTAAATCTGCCACAAATTGGTGAGCAGGCACGTTGTATCGCGATTGATACCATTGGTTATGGCCAAACAGTCGTTGCACAGGGTACTGAATATGGTATCCGTGCCTGGGTAGATCATGCGATCCGTACGCTAGATGCTTTGGGTATCGAAAAAACCTGGTTGGTCGGTAACTCTCTGGGTGGCTGGTTAGCATTCCAGATGGCATTGGATTATCCAGATCGTATTTTGGGTATCGTGTCTATGGGTACGGGCGGTGCGAAACAGACAGCTGCACTTAAAGCTCACGCAAACCCAGTTCTTACAGAAGAAGGAATCAAGAAAACCCTTTCTATGTTTGTCGTAAACAAAGACCTGATTACTGATGAACTGGTAAAAGTACGTTTTGCTTCTGCTGCAAA
>AMFJ01005864.1_pt1 | contig 11502 bp, 16 predicted proteins | sample 427208 | NCBI WGS metagenome assembly AMFJ01 (sample SAMN02954298, study PRJNA114691) | groundwater metagenome | biome: aquatic; feature: subsurface aquifer; material: sediment; isolation source: subsurface aquifer sediment | place: USA: Rifle, CO | collected 2008-08
CATCATCTCCACGCCTAAAAAATAATAATTAATATTAAAACTATTAGAAGAGTACCAAACAAAAAACCTTTCGTAAGAAAAGGTCCATTAACAAGAATAAATGAATATATCCGGGCTTTCCAAATTAGAGTGATTGATGATGCCGGAAACCAATTGGGAGTGATGACTCCTCAAGAAGCCTTAAAGATAGCCCAGCAACAAGAATTGGATTTAGTGGAAATTGCCCCTACTGCAAAGCCGCCTGTTTGTAAAATAATGGACTATGGCAAATATCAATACCAGCAATCAAAACTGGATAGAGTGAATAAAAGCAAACAAAAAAAGATTGACACCAAAGGAATTAGGATCGGATTTCGGACAGAAACCCATGATTTGGAAGTTAAAAAGGCAATGGTTGAGAAATTCTTGCAAAAGGGCCAAAAAGTAAAAATTGAAATATTTTTAAGAGGAAGAGAGAAAGCCCACCAAGACTTAGCCAGGACTAATTTAGAAAACTTCATCAAAATCATAACCGTTCCATTCATAACGGAACAAGAAATAAAGAAATATCCTGGAGGATTCAATACTGTCATTGCTCCAAAAGTATAAATTTTAAATTTTAAATTAAAAAATTTCATCTCGCTCAGCGGGAGAAAAATTATCCCAATTATGCCTAAGTTAAAGACAAAAAAAGCTGCTGCTAAAAAAGTTAAAGTGACTGGAAACGGAAAAGTAACCAGAAGAAAAACCGGACACAACCATTATAATCGCAAAGATACCGGCAGGGAGGGAATGGAAAAAAGAGGAGATGTGAGACTTTTCAAGGCTGACGAGAAGAATGTCCTCCGAGCCCTACCAAGCAAAAGCAGCCGACGCTAGATTCTGTACATAAATAAATAATTAATAGCAAATAGTTACGGTTATTAGTCGCCTATTTCACTAGGATATCCATAAACTAAGAACTAAAAACTAAGAACTAAAAAAATGACAAGAGTTAAACGAGGAGTAGCCTCCAATAAAAGAAGAAAAAATCTCTTAGAAGACGCCAAGGGCTATAGATGGAAAAGAAGTTCCCTATACCGAACAGCCAAGCAAGCCGTGATTAAAGCAGGCGTATATGCTTTCAGAGATAGAAGAGCCAAGAAAAGGACTATGCGAAGGTTATGGATCACAAGACTTGGAATTGCTACTAGAGAATTAGGAATGAAATACAGCCAGCTGATAAAGACTATGTCCGATAAGAAAATTGAAGTAGACAGAAAAGTTTTATCCCAAATGGCCATGGAAAATCCGACTATCTTTGCAAAATTTATTGAAAAAATAAAATAACTTTCCACAAAAAAATATCCCGAGTATTCGGGATATTTTTTATTTATTATTTTTGAATATGACTTCTTTGGATAAGCGGATAAGAGCGTAAAAAGGCAGCCAAATCCACAAAGTTCTCCGCATAATTTTTTTATCCAAAAATTCATTCAAAGTAGGCGCCTGGAAAAGCTCAATAGAGAGCCACACCACTCCTCCAAGAATAATAATAAGAAAAATTAATGCTGTCATAATCTTTTTAAAAAATATTTATTAGGTCAGATTCAATTTGTCTATATGGATAATGATTGCTCGCTTTTATTTTGGCCAAGGCTTAAATCATAAATAACATCCTTTTTTTCTACAATAATTTTCCACCCGCTTCTTTCAGCAATCTGCTTCAAGCCGAAATTAGGATTGAAAGCAATAGGATTTTCAACCATCTCGAGCATTCGCGCATCAGATTCCGTATCTCCCACTCCATAAGAATCATCCAGGGTCAATTGATTGTCTGATGCATATTGCATTACTACCTTGCTTTTGTCTTTAGTCGGTTCAAAAACAGCTCCTCCGGTGTACGTATCATATTCATCCAATTCATAAATTGAACCGAAAACCGCGTCGAATTTCAAATGTTTGTTATATTCATCCACAATTTCACTCGGAGATCCGGAAACAGCAATGATATTATAATTATCTTCTTTTAATTTTTTTATTAAATTTTCTGCAAAAACATAGGTTCTATCCTGATGAAAAGGCATCACCTCTTGAGCCGCTCTGACCACATCTTCTTTCTTGCAGCCTTTTATATTTTCCTCATACAAAACCACCAGGGCTTTTCTATAATCTTCATACGTTCCTTTATGCGACAACCAATTGGAATAATGCCTTAACAATTCCGATCGAACGCTTTTTTTAAAGGTCTTTTTCCACACCAGTTCATTTATGAGCTCAAAGGCTAGATTTTTTCTAAAGATTGTTCCGTCAATATCAAATACAGCCAATTTTGTCTTTTTTCCCATAGGTATATTTTTTTATATTTATTTTTTATTTACCATAATTGTTTATTGATATATTATAGCATTCATTCCAAAATTTTATAAATTCCGATTCCCGCTGCCACTGAAACATTCAGAGATTCTTTTTTTCCTCGCATAGGAATTTCCATTATACTGTCGCATTTTTCCAACAATTCTTCATTTACGCCATCAACTTCATTCCCCAATATCAAAGCTATGGGAAAATTCATATGCAATTCATTCATAGGAGTGCTATTTTTTGTCTTTTCCAAAGCTACAATACTAAATCCTTCTTTTTTCAGCTTTAACATCAGATCATCTATTCTTTCAACTCTTTCCCAGGGCACATTATTTTCCGCTCCTAAGGCTGTTTTTTCTAACATTTTTTCTGCCTTAGTTTTCATTTTTTCCTCCTTCTCTGAAGAAGCTGGCTCAGGAGTATATCCTGTCAAATATATCTTGCTTGCGCCTGCACCGTCACAAGTGCGAAAAATAGCCCCCACATTATGAGCGCTTCGAATATTATGAGCGATAATATATAATTTTTTCTGATTCATCTAAAATTTCAAATAATTATTCCAATAATCATACAATTCTTTGGTTGTGTGCAGATCTTTAGTGCAATAATAAGCAACCTCCAAATATTTTTTTTCCTTATACAATTGACCTACCATCGATCCGTTTGTCTTTTCTTCTTTAGGACTTTTTATGCCAAATGCCTTGGCATAAAAATCCAAGCTGAATTTTCTGCTTGCTCCATAGAAAGTAAATTGTTCCATCAGATCGCAATGCTCTCTGCTGCTATAGCGATAACTCATAAAATTCCTAGTAGTGCGAATTTTATTTATGGCGCTTCTAACCATTAAATAGGGAATATCAAAACTTCTTCCGTTAAAAGTGATGATTTGCCGATAAGTCTTCACTAAATTCCAAAATTTTTCCAAAATTTCCTTTTCATTTCCACTGTCATACACAATCCCATCCTTTTCAAATTTTTCAATATTTTCTCCCTTATCTTGAAAAAAAACCACGCCTCGCCCAGTTTCCGGGTTGAGCATTCCGATAGTCACTACTTCCCCTGTCAATGCATACAAAGACAAGCTGTTTTTCACAATCTCTCTCTCCTCCTCGGTTTTCGCATATTTTAACAAATAGATTTGATCTTTCTCCTCGAAATCAGAAAAATCCTTGCCAATAGTTTCAATATCAATAATAACTTTTGACATATTATTTAAATATAATTTAGATTTTTTCGATTTAATTGCTTCCTATTATTAAGCCTAGGAAAATCATTCTATAATAATCATGGCTTTTCTGCCTTTTTCTATTTCTCTTATATTTCCAGGAAAATCATGTATGGCATCATATAATACATCTGCTTTATATCGATATTCCTCTCCTTTTCGCGTTCCGGGATCATTAGTAATAATATCTTCTCCCTCATAGCCTGTCAAAACGAGATTATGATAAAGAGGTCCGGGAGATTTGAAATTAGGATTGCCCAATAGCCTGCCAGCGGCTGGAATAATTATGGGTCGCCCCAGACTTAGATACTTTTTTAAGTCCTCTTTTTCAAAATCATAAATGACTTTCAAATTTTTTATGCCATAAAAATCCTCCGCTATCGCAACAAGTTCTCCCATATCGCTGTCCTCGTATTCTCCGAATTTTTTTATCTGATAAGCAATCAATGATTGGATTTCTTTCTCAGCGATTTCCGGACTCAACCTTTTTCCATCTAAATAATATTTCAGCATGATCAAAGAGGTTTCCTCGCAAGCCTCTTGGTGATAAGCATCCCATTTTCCAAGCGGAGCCTGGGAAGAAAACGGCACGTCTATCAAAACTTTTTCCGAAATTTTTTCTTCGATCTTTTTTATTTCTTTCCTATCTGCGACAGAATCTTTTTCATTTTCAACTTCTTCAGTCTTATTTTCTGCCGGCATATCAATTTTAATCTCTGTTTTTTTTCCTTCAAAAATTCTTCCAATATTATTTCCATCGCTTTCCCGCCATAAAAAACCACTTATGAGAGCGGGTATGCTTATTATTAGCAGTATTTTATGAATTTTTGACATTAGCTATCTATCTTCAAAGCAATTAAGCATAATTTGCTAAAATTTAGCAACCAGGGAGATTTTCTCCCTGGTCTTGTTTTTGCTCATAGTGTCGCACCGTCTCTGCGCAACAGGCGACCTCGAAGTATATTGTGTCTTCTGGTTTTTTTTCTTTTCCTGGCGAAAACCCTATATTTAGGCCAAGTCCAGGCGAAAAAGCACGAAATAACAATTATCGCCAGAAAAATCAAGATACTTTCCACTTCCATCGAAACAATAATCATAAATTCCTCCTCTAGTGGATCGCTATTTTGCTTATTTGCCAATAATTATTTGCTCCTATGATAGCTAGTTTTCATGTTTTATGCAAGTGTTTCATGGGTCTAATATACGATTACCGGAGTTCCGATTTCCGCCCAATCGTAAACTCTTTTAGCTGCTCCCACGCCCAATCTGACGCAGCCATGGGAAACCGGCGTTCCCAAATGGCTCTGTCCTTCCTTATAGCCCCCGGGCCATTCAGGCAATTCATGGATCCCGACCTTTCCGCTAGGGACAAGCGCCATCCAATTAGGCATGAATAGTCCATATTCTTTGGACCAAGGGCGTGGAGCCTTGTTTTCAATTTTGAACGTTCCCTTGGGGGTTTCCATCCCTCTTTTCCCGGAAGAGACAAGATATGTTTCCAGAGTGATGCCCTGATCAAAAATAGTCATTATTTGATTGGATAAATTTATATCGATATATTTCCCCTGGTCTATTTTAGCCTGAGTGAATTTTTTAGCTTGTTCCAGCCGCAGACCCAAATTCTTTTCCCAAGTCACCGGAGCTGGGACAAGAGTTTCAAAACTGCTGGAAAAAATTTGTCGATAACTCTCATCAGTGTCTTTTATATATTTGGCAAAAATATTAATGGCATACTTTTCTCCATCTTTAAGAGGCTTTTTAGGCAGGATTTTGAACTCTGTTTTTTCCGGATTGATTTGATAGGTAATATCAGTGGCAGGATAAAAATTAAAGCGGATATAGAAATTCTCGAAAGACTCCCTGAAACTAACGATAATAGGCTCTTCCATATCAATCGCCACATCTTTCGCGCCGTCTATCGGACTTAAGCTCTCAACCACTGGATATTCGATCGTAGAAAAAGCAAATGATTGCTTCTTGATATTCGTAAAAAATCTGCTTTCTCCTTCCTCTATTGCAACAGCATACTGCATTTGCGGCTTCCAAAATTTCCGTGGAGCAATAGCAAGAGTGCGGCTATTATTCATCCAGCTAATCTCAAAATCTTCTTTAGGAAGCAATTCTATCTTTCCCTCATAGCTTTCAGGTATCACTGGTTGGGAGAAATTTATGATTATTTTTCCGTCAGGCAAAATTTCTTTATTTTTTTCCATAGAAACAGAAATTAAAAAAATATCTGTTTTTGCCTGGAGAATAAAAAATCCGCTTCCTAAAAGTCCTAAAAGGAAGATAATGAATGTAGCAAATTTAGCTGTTTTTTTTATTTTATTAGCCATGCGCAACCTGCGTTAATTTTTTATTCATACTATGCTTACTGCACTTCTTAAATGGAAGATGTGCCATATAATTCCCTAGCCGTGTCCCAAAGCTCTGGATGATTTTGCGTAGTTTTAAGCCAATACCACCACTCCACTCCCCATAAATATATTTCCGGAAAACCAACTTTTTGAGCATAATCCACATTATCTCGAAGCTGTCCAGGATTCATGGATTTAAATTGTTCGTTCAAAAGGCCGTCTGTTGTTGATCCGCCGATCCAAGGTTCAGCCTGAAGTTCAATCACAATGGCTTCATCTTGGCCAGCAAAAATTTTGATCAGCATATTTTTAAATTGGAAAAATCTTGGTCCGACCGGGTATTCAAAATAACCGATACCCTCTTTCCAGATAGTGCGGTACATCGTAGTTCCAAAAATATCCGCCCTTCTGGCAGCCTGCACCCATAAGCTCAATTCCCCACTGTCAGTCACAATGATTTTTCTTGTCTTATCAATTCTTCTCACCATCGCCAGCTCACTATCCAAAAGAGATCCATCCGGGGCAGGACAAATTCCAAAACGCAAAAATGGCTCGTTTTCAATTTGCCAATTTTTAATCACGCTTTCATTCTTATATCTTTCCACCGTCACATTCACAAATTTCAATAAATTGGATTTTCTAATTTCCGGACTTTCCATAGCCCACTCGGGAATATTGCATTCCGGCCAGCGCGGAGTTTTTTGTCCAACCGCCAAGATTATTTCTGCATTTCTCTTCTTAGCCTCCTGCAATTGCCAATCTACCTCAGAAAAATCATATTCGCCTTTTTTTGATTCAACCAAATCCCAATAAACCGGAATTCTGATTTTTCTGATTTTTAGATCATCCAGCATGGCGATATAATTTTCCCGCCAATCCACTCCGATGCTAGATGCATATTTGTTGGAAAATGTTATTCCCAACTTCGCATCTTGATTGGTATTTTTTATCGGCAAATTAAAATAAGCAAAAAGCAGGATGACCAAGCCCGCAATGACAGCTAGCGTCATAGCCAGAAATTTTGCTACTTTCCTAAAAGTTCCCATATTTGTTTAAATTTTACTGAGATTAAAATCAAGCCTGCTGCGATAATAAAAATTGATATTATTTTTTGTGAAACGATTAGGACATCCTTTTTTTCCTGAAAAATTCGAGGAAACCTGAAAGACATGAAAAATCCGATTATGAGAATAAAGACGTATTCGATAGAAACCAAGGCGTTCACAATAGTAACGCTTCCCAAAGCAATGGCATAGTGCGTCATAATAGAGCCTACTCCGCCCAAAGTCTTATTGATAACAAACAGCGATCCTGTTTTATAATGATCCTTTTGCGGACTCTTGAATCCCCCGAAAGAAGACCATATTTTCTTTCTCCATCCGCTGTGCAAAAAAAGGCTGGCTGAACCTAAAAATAATCCGAATCTGGTCCATATGAAGACATTGGCGAAGTTATCCCTGTCATAAAAATATTTGAACCAAGTGAAAGCTATGGCCAAAAGAATTCCAGCTACGATTGAAAGATAAAATCCATGAAAAAATTTATTCTTGTTCCTTAGCGGAAATTCAAAAGAAATCAAAACTCCTCCTATGATCAAAGCTGCAACTCCAAAAAGCTGAATGCTCCTCAGCCTCTCTTCCAAAAAAAAGATGGAAAGAAGGAAAGTAACAATGGGTATGATGGCTCCGACCACGGGCATCACCCGGCTCGCTTCGCTTTTTTCAATAGCATAAAACAATGCGAGCAATCCGTAAACAAAAATAATGCCTGAAATTATGCTTAGAATCGCATCGCCAAAACTTAGCCAGTGAAATCCGAAAGGGAAAAACATCAAAGCAAAAAGACTCATCATGCCCACATAAAAGGTATATATTACGGGATGGGAAACTTTTTTCGAAGTTATGAGAAATTTATCCAAAATAACTTCAATAGCGACAAGGAAATAAGCGGCAACTGCGATTAAGATATAGCTCATATTTTTTCATTTGAACATTTCTACTGCCACCTGGCCAGAACACATTCTTTTGATCTTTTAATGGTTTACTTTTTTTAGCTCATTCTTAAGTTTTTTATAGTCGGGAATGGTTTTCGCTACCAGCTTCCAGAAATTATGACTATGATTCAGTTCTTTCAAATGGCACAATTCATGCACAATTACATAGTCTCTTTGCTGTTCGGACAAATTAATTATATTGTAATTAAAATTCAAATTGCCTTTTTGGCTGCAGCTGCCCCAACAAGTTTTTTGGTTCTTGATGGCTACGCGATTATAGGAAAAACCGTAATGACGGTTGAAAAATTCCAATCTGCTATTCACCACAGCCCTGGCCAAGCCTATGGATTTTCGATAACTTGATTCTTCGTTTTCTCTTTTTTGATGAAGAGAATCAAAATCAATATCTTTGACTTTATCAAAAATCCATTGCGATTTCTCCTCAATGAATCTGTTGATCACATACATAGGATACCATTTCGGAGCGCTAATGACAAAACGGCCATCAGCATAGATAGCTAGGCGGACACTCTTGCATCCTTTCATCTTTTTGAGAGTATATTCAATATTTTTCCCATTGATATTTATTTTTCTTTTACTCATCTAGTCCGTTCTGCTCAATTATTTTTTTATAAGCATAAAAGCTTGGCCTTGGTTTTCGCTCAAGAGTCTTATAATCAACTTCAATCAAGCCGAAACGCGGCCAAAAACCCTTATCCCATTCGAAATTATCCAACAATGACCAATGAAAATAGCCTTTTATTTTAATCCCTTCTTTCAAGGCTTTTTGTATATAAAAAATACTTTCTTTTAAAAATTTTTCCCGTTTCGCATCATCTATAGCTGCAATGCCGTTTTCAGAAATATAAATATCTTTTCCAAATTTTGCAGTTTTTTTCAATAGATGATAGATTCCTTCCGGATATACGCACCAGCCCATGTCTGAATGCCACTGGGTAATGTCATCCGCTTCCTTTATCGGACCCCAAATATTTGACTTTGAAAATTTTATTTCTACGCTGTTGGCACGATAATATTGGATTCCAATAAAATCATATTTTTTACATGTCTCCAAAAAACGCCAATTTTTAATATAGTCCAATAATCTTGTAATATATATATCAAAAATTTTGTTCGTTTTCGGACTCATGAATCTAGCATAATGAGACAAGCCTACCTGTGCTCCCGGTTGATGAGCATGAATAATGTCATAAGCTTCATCAAAGGCTGTTAAAATATTTTTAAAAGCTTTGTTAGCACGCCAAATGCTCTTAACCATAGGCGGATGCTCTCCTTTTACATAAGCCATACCGATATATGTCCCGGGTTCATTGCCAGGTATCCATAATCTTACACCCTCCCCTTTAAACTCCTTTATAATCCTTTCTATATATGCCAAGAAGCACTGTTTTGTTTTTTTATTTTCCCATCCGCCAATATTTTCTATCCAAAGTGGATTTGTCCACCACCATAAGGTTATCATGGGTTCTATATTTTTCTCTTTTAAAGATCTGATGACTTTTCGATAATGCTCAATTTCATTTTCATCGAATCTTCCCTCTTCGGGTTCAATGCGCGACCATTCAAAAGAAAGACGATGAGCATTATGTCCTCCCATTTTTGCCAAATCAAAATCTTCCTCATAACGATTATAGAAATCACAAGCCTGACCGCTCAAATAATTTTCCTCTTCAAACATCTCCGGAAACTTTTCCTGTTGCCATTTTTGCCATTTATTTTTAGCTTCCTGTGATAATTTTTTAGCGTTATTTTTTTCCCATTCCGACCAACTATTAACATTATTACCCTCAACTTGATATGCAGAAGTAGCCGCTCCCCACAAAAATCCTTTTGGAAATTTATTGCCCATGTTCTTCCTTTTATTGTTATATATAAATTCTACACTACTTTAATATTTAATTAAAGCTTCTTTCATGCTATAGTTACAATTAATAAATTTATCTTTTTCTATTATGCTTTTAGATATAATATTCGGTCTCATTGTCGCTATTTTATCCAACTTTGCCATGGGAACATCCGAATCAAAAACAGCTGCCCTGATTTTCGGAGTTTTTTGCGCCCTTGCTCCCGATATTGATTTCATCATCTATATTCTTAGAAAAAAATTAAAAATTGACCAATTCACCCACGAACATCGCGATCTTTTCCATAAACCGATTTTCTTCATTATTTTAGGAATGCTCTTGCTTATGCTTTCACCAGAACTTGGCACTATTTGGCTTATCGGAACAATCTATCATCTTATCCATGATACATTTGATGGCGGGTGGGGAATCATGTGGCTCTATCCTTTCTCTGGAAAATATTTTACCCTTGCCAGTTACAGCCCACAGAAAGTTTTTCAGAACAAAAAAGAGCAGCATCAAATTGCTGCTAAATATGGCGACCCGTGTTGGTTCGAGAAAGAGATAAGATTGAGCCCAAAGCTAGCTATAAAGATTTTAATCGCCTTCGGGATCATATTCGCCACTGTCTTTATCCTATAAAAAAACGGGAGACATTGCTCCCGCTGAAATTTTCTTGATAATCAATACAAATCAAGTTTGCTCCAATTTATTCCCCAATTTATGAGTTTCTCCGTAGGGGTCTTAATGCTGGTACGGCCTACCTCATGAAGAGATATTTTATCATTCCCCAGAATGAAAAAATTAACTTCACCAGGCCCGATCCTCATCATAAAAGGACCGTCCTCTACCATGCGTGTTTTGGAGAAATACATTGATTCTCCTCCGACACACTCGAATCCTAATACGTACTTCACTTTGGGAAGTCCGGTAACATGAAGAACCACTCCTTCCCTCCAAAAGAAAAATTTTATTATCCATCCCCAAAATCCCCTTCCGGCTGCCAGATAATCAGGATTCCCCTTTACTAGCACTTTCTCCAAGTTTGAATATTCTTCGCCACTAATAACGATTTTTTTATTAAGGAGCAATTTCTCCCACTTCGTCGGCCACACGATTTTTGGCATGACAACCTCCTTCGAATTACGTTGAATTCTATTTTAAGAAAAATACATGAAAAAATTTCTAAAAGTACCCTTCGCAACAATCAGGATGTTTTTCCAAACAATCACACTGATCCAGATTAAGTTCAAAAATCCCGCCTTGCAAATTTATAGTGTCCTTGCCGTATGAAGCTAAGACCTGGGCTACATATCCGCTTCGCGAACCGCTTCGACAAACCAAAACTACCTTCTTTTTCCAATCAATCTCTTCCATCCTTTCTCCGATCTCACTAAGCGGAATCAACTTTGATCCTTTAATTTTTACTAAATCAAATTCATCCTTCTCACGCACATCAATAATATCCAGGCTATCAGCCTCTTTCTCCAGCATTTTTTTAAATTCTTCGCCTCTGATATTTTGAATTGCCATAAATTTTAAGAATTTATCTTTTTATAATACGAAGCTACGTCCTGGATCCATTTTTGCACATCTCGCGGATTATGCCCGGAGCAGCTGGATCCGCATTTCCAAACTACAAATTTTGCCGGCGTGTTCACCTTTTTCTCCATCAGATCTTCAATTCTATCCCCTACCACCAAAACCGCTTGCTCTGGAGAATCGAAACAGCTGTAACCA
>AMFJ01033463.1_pt1 | contig 11492 bp, 5 predicted proteins | sample 427208 | NCBI WGS metagenome assembly AMFJ01 (sample SAMN02954298, study PRJNA114691) | groundwater metagenome | biome: aquatic; feature: subsurface aquifer; material: sediment; isolation source: subsurface aquifer sediment | place: USA: Rifle, CO | collected 2008-08
CGCGCTTTTTAAGCACGCGGACGAGCTTGTCCGCGACGAGGCAAAGCGAGGAATTAAAACCGTTGTTGTAGTCGGAAACGACAAGACCTTGCGCAAAGTGCTGAATGCGGTTGTGGATTTGGATCTCGCCCTTGGAATGATTCCTATTGGTGAAAACAATTCAATTGCAAAAATGTTCGGAATTCCGCACGGCGAATCGGCATGCGATGTTATCGCGGCCCGCAATTTACGCCGTATTGATGTCGGTAATTTAAACGGGCGCAGGTTTATCGCAGGTGTTTTAATACCTGAATCGCGAGTCGTTATGAAATGCGACGGTAAATTCACAGTTGAGCCGGAAAGCACGGGAGAGATTGAAGTAAAAAATCTTTTGTCTGATCAGCTTGATGGGGCATTTGAAACAGAAATACGAAGCAAAGCAGGATCATTTTTGCGCAGAAACGTTAAACAGAGCATATTGCGTTTGCGAAAAATCGCGATTAGAACAGCTGGCGCTGTTTGTGCGATTGCTGACGGAGAAAAAGTTGAAAGCGATAAGTTTGATATTAGTATTGAGCCGGCAAAGCTTTCTGTAATCATTGGTCGAGACAGGGCGTTTGTGTAATTTGTAAAACAAATATGAACAAAAAGATTCTTGATGAGGTTATCGGATGGTACGGTACCTGCTCAATTATCATTGCATATGCTCTTATAAGCTTTGAAGTCGTTAGATCATCTGATCTTGTTTATCAAATATTAAACGCGACGGGAGCAATTGGAATTATCTATATTTCTCTTGTAAAGAAAGTATATCAGCCTGCTGTATTAAACATTATTTGGGTTGTTATAGCCGGTGTGTCAATACTAAGATTGATATCGTAATAGTTTTAAATTAAAAACACCCCGCCAAAAGGCAGGGTGTTTTTAATTGCTTTATTCCATCACGAATACGGCTGCTGCTATCACTGTTGTCCAAAGGCCGTTTTTGTTCCCTTCGGCTGATTGGCAGATATTTGTTGTTTTAAAAATTTTACCGCTTGCCTTGTATTCTTGTTCGCGCTCATTCCAGTCCTTTTCAGGATCAAATTCAACCCCTAAGGTTGTTGCGAGCATTGTTGCCGCGAGATCTTCCGCGTATTCCCCGCATTTTTCATCTGTTTCTCCGTACGCATGGTGTTCTGATAGGTATCCATGCTGTGCCTCGGATTCTTTTGGAAGCCCAAGTCCGATTGCCGCAGAAACCAATCTGTTCGGTTCGTTTGTTTCACTGCGCGCCATAACGCAAAAAGTTATTTGTCCCGGCCTAAGCTCTTCTATTCCTTTTGCCTTAGGAATAATTTTGCAGCCGGGCGGAAAGATGCTTGAAACATATACAAGGTTTTGTTTTTCTATTCCAGCGTTGCGAAGAGCTGATTCGAACGACGCAAGCTTGTCTTTATGGACCCCGACCCCTTTAACAAAGAATATTTTTTTTGGAACAAAGTTTTCCATAAGCAATAATGAGCTCTGCGCGGTTAATATTCACACTAACCGCATTAAAAATAAATAATTTTATTATGGTGCGGACGAGAGGACTCGAACCTCCACAGGCGTTAGCCCACTAGCCCCTCAAGCTAGCGTGTCTACCATTCCACCACGTCCGCATGTATTATTGAAAAGAACATGAACAGTATAAGCGATATTTTAGAGAAATGCAAGATATGCACTGTTTAATGAGACTTGAAGTTTGAATGTTAATATAGTATTCTACTGTTTAACCAGAACAGTGCTGGCCGAAGTCGCCAGTTGAAATGCGGGCAGTTGGCTCAGTTGGTTAGAGCGTCTCGTTTACACCGAGAAGGTCAGGGGTTCGAATCCCTTACTGCCCATTTAATGAATTTACACAAAGAAGGTCGCAGGCCCGTCCAACGAAGTCAGGTTCGAATCCAGCAGTGTCCATTCAGAACGGCTTAGGGCCGTATTTTTTGTTTAAAATATTGACAGTTTATATACAAAAAACGCCAAGCCGTGTTCTGATTTCTTTTGGCTTGGCGTATTTTTTATGATTGTTTTCGCATCATTGGAAAGCTTTCGCTTATGACTTCGTGCTGGGTCTTATTGCCGAAGTCATATACACGGCTTCGTATTTTTTCGTATTGAGGATGTTCAAATGTCAGGAAGTACGCGTTTTGCCCCACAAGGAAGCTGTATCTTCCGCGCGCGTCAGTTATCTGCGTGTCCAGCAGTTTGCTGTATTTATTTTCAAATATGCGCACAATGACATTTTTTATAGTTTGATTGTTGTCATGATCAAACACAGAACCGAATTTCGGCGGCCTTGCGGCAATGGCCAGCCGTCGGAATATTGAGTACAGGAACAGGTGAGCAAGGAACACGCCAGCTGTTAGCGCCATTGGAGCGAGCAAGGCGATTATAAGCGACAATATCGGACCGCTTACAGCCGCCGTGTGGATTATTTTTTTCTTTATTATTCCGCGCACAAGAACCAAATGCGACAATTCCTGTTGAATCGGGTCTATTGGAATATTGCGCGTTACAAGTCCGTCTGCCGCAACTTCAAGCAGTGCGCCAGTGTACGGGTAATCAAATGTTCCGTCTTTTTCAGCGCCTGCAGCAACATATTGGCTTTTAGCAGAAAATCCGTTTTTTGAAACTTCAATGCGGTAGCGCCCCTGCGGAACATGCGTCAAAATGTATCGTCCTGCCGCGTCTGTAATATGCGAGCGGACAATGTTTCCGTTTTCATCTACAAGCCGCACTGTCGCAAGATCAACAGGGAGCTTTGAGAAGCTGTTGTAAACGATCCCGTACTGCCTTCTGCGGGTTCTGCCCAGCAGGAAGAACGGCTGTGTGAACACAAGCTGCAATAGAGGCAGAAGATTTGGAATTGCCGCAAGCGCTATTGCGTTTACAATTCCAAGCGTTATAACAACTGCTGTGCCTTGTTTTTCTGCTGTTTCTTTTGCAACAGCAAGAATTTCTGACAGAGGCAGATTTGTTTCGTCAGAATCTTCATAGCCTCTACAACCAGGGTCTTGCGGAAAATCAACCCTGCCGTCGCCGTCATTGTCTATTTCGTCATTGCACTGCGGTTTAATTCTGAGCAGTTCTATTGCTCTATCTGTTTCATCAGTATCAGACGAGCTTTCGCATCCCGGATCAGCAGGGTAATCAATAAGTCCGTCCGCGTCATTGTCTGTTTCGTCTAAGCATTGAGCAACAACATTTATTTGCATTGGTTCGTCCGCTTCTGTTGTGTCAGATGTTGCCAGGCATCCCGGATCCGCAGGGAAATCAGAGACCCCATCGCCGTCGTTGTCAATCGCGTCAAAGCATTCAGGCGAAGAGAGCGTGAAACGGATTAGCGTTGCTGATGACTGGTTTCCTGCAGAGTCGTACGCTGTTACTGCCATTACATGGTCGCCAATCGCAAGGCGGAAGGTAGGAGTGAATACCCATAGCGGTCCGGGAATATCGTAGGATGCAGTACTGCCGGTTTCCATTGTAGCGTCAATTATTTTTGTGTCATTATCGCTTAGTCCTTGAATTCTGAAAGTAACATCAAACAGCCCAGGGGTTTCAAGCGGAAGAATGCGAAGTATGACTGCTTCAAGAATATCCGGCGCTCCGGGAGGGGTGGTGTCCGGCGGAGGTTGGACTGTTTCTGTTTCTTTTTCTCCATTTTGTTGTTCTTCTTGATCTATACCTTTTTGAATAATGTCGGTCTCATCTTCCTCTTCCTTAATAGTTAAAAATTCAACAATAGGATTTGATGTGAGATTGCTTGTAAGCGGTGCTTCAAGAACAGTTGACGATAAGATTCCTTGGTTGGTTGCTGAAGTTGGATCATCGCCTGAAACGCGCGTGCGGAAAGTTATAAGCGCTTTTTCTGTTTCTGGAATTGAGGCGATTGCTATTGATAGGATTCTTGTTGAAGCATCGTAGCTGAATGCGCCTTCGTGCGTTGAAGTTGTAGAATCCGTTTGAAAAGCAAGATTTTGTCGAATCTCATCGGTTATTGTAACAGGCCCCACAGCTCCGGGTCCGCTGTTTTCAACAGCAAGCTGGTATTGGATTGTGTCGCCAATACGGACTTCTTCTCCTGAATCATCAGGCGCGGCGACTGATGGAAGAGCATTTAGAATAAACGCGAATGTCATTGTCGCGGCAATGTTAATAAGCAGGAAAAGAAAAGTTCCGGCCATTGCAAGGCGCGTGCGTTTTCGCCAAACGCAGAAACTTTCAAAATGCTCATCGCGAAGAGGCAGAATTCTGTGCGCTGTAAGTTTTTTGAATGCTGATTCGGTTCCAAGAAAGCACACATGCGGAATATAAATAATTCGTTTTATTCTTCCAAGATCATGCGCCGCGCGCTTACTGCTCGCGTACGCCAAGCTTATTGCTCCAAGCAGGAAAATCGGCCAAGCGGTTTTTGAAACATCATCTGCTGCTTTAAGCGGTGCCAAAACAGGGAAGTACCTTATTGCAAGCGCCACTGTTGTTGACTCCATTGGAATTATTGTTGCTGTTTTTGTGAAAACTAATCTTGGCGGTTCGCCGCTGGTTGTTGCCACAACTGTAACAGGTTCTGTTTTAATTGAATCAAAATTGCGCGCGTAAATAGCGAATGTGTATTCTGTTCCGGGCGCCAGATCAATTATATTTGCGTCGCCTTCGTTCCAGTTAATGAAAGAGAACCATGCTTCATCAGTGCCCAATCTTGCGTCCGGCTGCACAAACAAGCCGGTGTTTAATTCTTTTACTGAAAATTCAGTCATGGGCGGATTTTGGCCAAGCTCCCACGCAAGATCAATGCGCGTGTTTGAAACAGTCGTTGCAGTCGCATTTTGTGCAACATCAGCAAGTGTTGCTACGCACGCATATTCCCCAGACGCGCTTGATGATCCGCCTGCATTGGATGCAAAGGCAAACCTGTTGCAGTACTTTGTGTTTGTTAACAGTTCTGTTTCATCAAGAAACGCAAGATTTGAAACTGCAACCGGAGCCGTGTCAGCCACTGTTGTTTTTGTGCTATCAACTATTTGAGCAATATAAAATCTGTCTTCGTTGTTTGCGTTGTCAACAAAATTCCAGCGGATTGAATCTTTTGACAATGCTTCGCCGGATAGCGCTGTTGGAGCGGCCGGAGGAGTGATGGATGTCGGACCAGGGCTTGAACTTATTGTCCATGACAAGCTGATGTCATAAATCGCAGGAGTAACAACTGTGTCTGTTGTTGAAAGATCAGCTCTCCAACGCAAGTCATCTGAAGTGTTGAATTGGAACGGGTCGCCGGATGTTACAGGCCCTTCCCATGTTACGCCGCCGTCGTTTGAAAGGTAGTAAATTATGTCAGAGCCGACAGGTACGCTATCGTTAATTGTAAGCGTTGCGCCTGTTAAAGGAGATGGCGTATTGTCCATTTCCAAAGACCTGACCGTGACATCAGTATCATCAAAAGTCGGCAGAAAATCATAGTAACCGCCGCTGTAAAGAATAGAGGCCGGGCCGTATCCGTGAATGCGCGCAATTGATTTTGCCGCAACAGGAATACTGGAAATAATAGAAAAAACATGTTTGCCATTGTTTATTAAAATATCCGTTTCATCGTTTGCCGTGTCGCCAAGGAAAATGTCCAAGTCCCCGTCGCCTTCAAAATCGTAAACAAACAAATGCGTGGCAACGCGAGCGTAATCAACAAGTGGCAAAGAGCTGAATTCTCCGTTTCCTTTATTCCACCAGAAAATTGACTCCCCGGCCGCTGAACCGGCTTCAAACACATCCGCGTCGCCGTCATTGTCAAAATCCGCGGTCACGCCAAGCGTGTGATCGCGCTCGCCCACGGTTTTGTTGAACAACTGACTGTCGTTTGAAAAAACAAGACCACCATCATTTTGTTCGGTCCATGTTCCTTTTTGAGACGGGTGAATATCACTGGTAAGTTTCCAAGAATCCGCGTCGCCGTCCAAATCAAAATCAAGCATGATTGCAAACTGCGGAGCAACACCCAAGACACCCTGATCAGTAAATGTCTCGCCCCCGTCATTTCTAAACCAGTCAATGCCACCCGCGGCCTTTTGCAATAAAATATCCGCATCGCCGTCAATATCAAGGTCACCAAAGACATAACGCGCGTAAGTTGAAGCGCCCAAAGAAGTGTCCGTATATGCACCGTCAAATCCGGTACCCGGATTAAATGCAAGCACTGGCGTATCAGTGCCGAAAATCGCGTCCAAGTCGCTGTCCGCGTCAACATCGTAGAGCGCGACAGCGGTCGCAACAGTCGGTGTACCATCGGCCAAAATTTCAGTGGTTGTAAAAGTGCCGTCGCCGTTATTGATGTGCTGATTAACTTCCGCGTTTGTGTTTGAAATCGCGTCAATATCCCCGTCGCCGTCAATGTCGCCCGTGGCAATGTTGTCGCCAAAGTCCGCGATCGCAGTGTCTTGCGTTGCATATGCGACATCATCGCGCAAAATATTTGCTGCTGCAGCGGTTGCGTAAACAATGTCTGCGCCACCATTGCCGTCAACATCATTGACCATGAGCCCTATAATATCGCCACCTACAACGCTTGGAAATAAATCCATAAAAGTTCCATCGCCTTCATTTGTCAGCATTTCAAGCGAAACATCACCCGCCACAAATAAATCAGGGTCGCCATCCAAATCAGCATCAGCCAGAACTATTTTATTAATTTGTTGGCCGAAAATCCATGAATTGAGCGGATCGGTTGTAAATTCTGCACTTCCGTTGTTAATATATAAATCAATATTTCCAAAAGCATCGTTATAGACAAGGACAACATCCATGTCGCCGTCTAAATCAAGATCAGCGATTTTAAAATCATCAGTGTCTTCCGCGCCAAAAGCATTAACGGTTTTTGTGTATGTTCCGTCAGCTTCGCGAATATACAAGTGATTTCCCGGGTCATTCGCAGCAGATGTTTGCCCGTGCGCAATGTCCATGTCGCCGTCTAAATCAAAGTCCGCTGCTACGGAAATTAAATTTGATGTATCAAGATCGGTTGGCGCTGAAGTTTGATATGTGCCCTCTCCAACAAACTCCACAATCGGTTCCATTAACAACTCATCGCCAGAAACAATAATTTCATCCTTGCCGTCTCGGTCAATGTCCGCCACTTCAACATCGGTTGTTGCGCCAATTGCCAGCTCAGTGTCCGCCGCGTCTCCAAACGAAACGATTTTTATACCGGCAGAAGATGCGATAACCAAATCAATATACGAATCATTATTAAAATTACCATGGTCAAGATCATTGACGTTTCCCTGGGCAGTGACATTAACATTCAGACAACCGCCACAACCGCTGGGCCAAAAATAATTTTCCAAAAAATTAACATTGGTTGATCCTGTTCCGGCGTGGAAAAAGTCCAAAATTCCATCGCGGTCAAGGTCAAGAATATCCATAGTAATTTGTGCGCTGATTTCTTTTGGTTCTACGGTTGCCGCGCCAGCCGCGAATGAACGTAAAAATTGCATTGTTACGGCGCCGGCGTCATCAAACATCGCATCGCTAAAACGCGCCGCAGAAGCAGTAAGTTGTGCTGTTAAAGTATCAAGGTTAAACAACGAGTATGAATCAAACGGATCAGTTACCGGCTCGGATTCGGTTGTTGAAAATGAAATTGCCGTTGATGTTGCGGACGATTCAAAAGTGTCTATTGCAATAACGCGCGCGTAATAAGTTGTGCTTCCTGCAAGTTGAGCGCTGTCAGGCAAAGTAAAAGTCGCAGGGCTTCCGGAATTGTATGGCCCGTCTTGGCTCCAGCCGGTTCCATTTTGGCGTTGATCAAAATGATGGCGAACATTAGTAAACGCCGCGTCTGTCGCAATATCCAAAACATAATAAATATCATTGCTGTCTGCATCAGTTGCTGAAAAAGTGAAAACAGTTCCGGTTGTGGAAACACCGGTTGCGCTATCAGCCGGCGCTGAAAATGTTGGAACATCCGGCGCGGCATTGGTGGTGTAGTCAAGCGTCAGGTCATTAAGAACCGGAACATCTGTGAGCGAGCCAGAAAACGCAATTACTTGAAAGCGCAAATCCGATCCATATCCGGGAAAACGAAATGGCTCGCACGGTTCAATTTCACAAGGTTCAACTTCATAAAAATCATTTCCGCCATTATTGGAAACGGCGTAACGAAAACCCGTGTTGATTGGAGAGGCACTGTCATCGGCTGTGAGTGTTACTTCAACAATATCTTCAGCAGTATCGTCAACTGTTGTTGAGTAAGCGAACCCAGCAGTTTCTGTTACTGGCGCTATGTACGATTTAGAAATTACGCCATTTGCGCCGGTTATCCAAATCGTTGCGGCATCAAGAGCTTTTACAGAATTAAAAGCCACATAACTTTCATCTGATTCTGTCCAAGTTGCGCCGCCATTGCTTGTAATTAATACCTCCCCGCCAATGGGAGCGCCGCCGGTTGTACTGCTTACAATAAAACCATCGCTCGCATTATAAAATGAAACTTCTTCAAATGTCTCGCCGCCGGAAGGATTTGCAACCGGCGCCCAGGTTGCTCCAGCGTCTTCGGTTCGTAAAATAGTCCCAGAACTTCCAACAACAATTCCAACTGTTGTTGGAAAAGCAAAACCAATACCCTTTAAACTCACTGCGCCGGCATCGTAAACTTCTACAAAATTAACGCCGGCATTTTCTGTTCTAAATATCTTCCCACTATCGCTTACTGCAATTCCATTCAAGCTGTCCAACATTTGGACTGCATTGATATTTACCACCACATCTGAATTATGCCAATTTGTAGCGCCTCCATCAGCTGTATAATAAACATTTCCTGTTCCTCCAGCAATTACCACGCATGCGGGAGGCGAAGCAGGCGAAGCGCAAGAAGGGTCAACGCTAACGCTTGAAAAAGTTCCGGGTGCGCCCCCATCAGTTACTTGCGCCGCCCAACCTAGTCCCGCGTTAGACGAATACGCGATAGTTGAACCGTTTCCGACAGCCCAGCCATCATTGTCATCCACAAAATCAACAGAATTAAATAAAATACCCGGAAGAGCAGACACATCGCCATCGTCCCATGTCTCGCCACTGTCCGTTGAATATACTATTGAATTACCAGAAACAGCCCAGCCGTTTGTTCCAAGCGTGGAAAAATCAATATCATCAACAGATGCCCCGACCGTTGGGTTAAAAGTTGCATCGGTCCAAGCAATGCCATTTATTGTTTTGGTGAGATCATTATTTAGAGAACCGATGACAAAAGCGTTTGTTGTAGAAACAACATCAAGGGCAAGGGGGCCGTCAAATGTTATTGGTAATGATTGCGTATTTTGCCAATTGTCGCCCTCGCCGCCAACAGTGGATATAATCATTCGGTCGTTTGTTTCGTCAGATATCCAGACATGCGTGGCGCTGGCTGAATCAATCGAGGCCAGATCGCCGCACCCGCTACAAGTCTGCGTGGCCCAAGTGTCGCCGTCTTGTGTTGCGTAAACCTTTCCGCCGCTTCCAACAGCCCAGCCGGTTAAATCATCAAACATTTCAAGATCAGCAAAAGTTGTTGCGGCTCCGGTAACCTCGGCAGTAAAATTCAGTCCGCCATCTTCTGTTTTGCAAATTTCATCATCTCCAATAAACCAGCCAGTGGTCGCGTCAGTGAAATCAATATCAATTACATCTGTGATTTTGCAATCATCAACGCCCGGATCCCAATCAACTGAAAATGTATCAAAGCCATCAGTCGTACTGATCAAGAAGAAAGCGGTGTCATCTTCCGAACCTCCGCTAACAAAACATGTATCAGCGTCAATGCAGTCAATCGCGCTGAACTGATACGCGTCGTCTTCAAAATCCGTATCGTCAAAGATTACATTTCCCCAAGTAGTACCGCCATTAGTTGTTTTAATAATTTTTTCATCAATGGTCGCGATGTAAGCAACCGCGCCTGAAACCACTGATAATTTCACAAAGCTTGTCACGCTTGCGATTGCTGTTTGTTGTTGTATCCAATCAACGCCGCCGTCAGTGGTTTTCATTATTGTTCTGCTGTCCAAAAGCCAGCCGATTTGGTCGTCAACAAAATCAACGTCATCCCAAAAGCCATATCCCGGAGTAGGGTTTTTAAATGAAGTTTGAACACTTGGCGTGGTATCGGCAGTAAATACGCCGCCGCCGACCCAAAGTCCGCCATCGGTAGTTTGTAATTTATAAACTACGGTTGAAAAATCTTCTGGAAAGATAACAGAAGCGGCTTTTGGAAAAATGTTTGTGATTGATGCGAGCCCGAAAAAGATTATTAAAAATAATGCCAAAATAACAGCCGAACGCAGATGGAATTTCGCAAAAAAGTCCTTGCGAATCTGGATCATAATGATTGTTTTATTACTGCTAAACATTTTACCTTATTTTGCGCATTTTGAGTACAGCCAATGTGTGCATGAATTTTTGGCTTATTAAAGCGAAAAGTTTGTTCCTGTTGCCTTATTGTGTTATAATCCAACAAAGTATATGTTTTTACGCATTTTTTTCGGCCTCTTAATAGCCGCAATAGGATTTTCAATGACATGGAAAACAGAATGGTATTTGAGTATTTTCGGCAGGGTTGAGTGGGCTGAACGGCATCTTGGAGTGGAAGGCGGTACAAGGTTGTTTTATAAGCTTTTAGGCATAGTCGTTGTTATTATCGGAGTGTTTCTGGCCGCTAATCTTTTGGGAGATATATTAATTGGAACAATAGGCCGATTTTTTGGCGCAACTTAGCAATAAAATATGCTTTTAGACCCAAAATTCGTGTTAGAACAAGCACAATTGGCGCAAGGAATGTCAGTTACTGATCTTGGTGCTGGAAATGTCGGGCATTTTGTTATTCCTGCATCGCGTATTGTTGGTGAAAATGGGTCAGTGTGCGCAGTTGATATTCAGCAATCAGCGCTTTCAGGTATAGAGAGCCGGGCATTGCTTGAAGGGCTTTCAAACATACAATATCTGCAAGGCGATATTGAGCGCGAAAACGGTGTAAATCTGCCAAGTTCATCGCAGGATATTGTGCTTATTGTAAACAATTTGGGAATTTCAAAACACAAAGACAAAATTGCTTCAGAGGCGCTTCGTTTGGCAAAAGTCAGCGGCAAAGTGGTTGTTGTTGATTGGAAACCAAGCGGAGCTATTTTTGGTCTTGGCCCAAAGCAAGAAGACCGCGTGTCAAAAGAAGAATCGATTAAATTATTTGCTTCAAAAAATTTCAAAATAGATAAAATTTTTAATGCAGGCACCAGCCATTGGGGTTTTATTGCTGTGAGGGTTGCGTAAAACTTCATTGTGGTATTGTATTTTAGCGCCCAAACCGCTAATTGACCTTGGATAATAAAACTGCTATTCTTTTTGTGTTTGCGGGTATCGTATAGTGGCTATTATCCCTGCCTTCCAAGCAGGGGAGACGGGTTCGAGTCCCGTTACCCGCTTTCAATGAAATGAAAAAAATGGTTTGAAGACTGGTTCGAGTCCCGCCTGCCCGTCCGAAG
>AMFJ01036093.1_pt1 | contig 11490 bp, 9 predicted proteins | sample 427208 | NCBI WGS metagenome assembly AMFJ01 (sample SAMN02954298, study PRJNA114691) | groundwater metagenome | biome: aquatic; feature: subsurface aquifer; material: sediment; isolation source: subsurface aquifer sediment | place: USA: Rifle, CO | collected 2008-08
CCTCTGCCTTCGGCTTCTCCCTTTAAAAAGGGAGACAAATTTACTTTATTATAAACTTTCTCAACTCTTTTCTTGTCTGCTTATACTCCGGACAGAAACTTTCCACTAATGCTCGGAATTTTGCGCTATGATTTTTTACTTTGAGATGACAGGCTTCGTGGATGATGACGTATTTGATATATTTTGTGGAGAGATATATGAGATCGAGATTCAATGAAAATTTCTGGTCATGCGTACAGCTTCCTCGTTTGGAATTAGTCTTTCTGATGCTGAGTTTTTTGTAGGGTATTCATAATTTTTTGCTATACAAGTCAAAAAGTGGTGTCGCATAGTCTTCTAAAATTTTTTTCAAAATTTTAGAGGTGAAAGGTGGAAGGTTTCAGGTAGAAGGTTTTGTTTTTATGTGGGGATGTTGTTTATAAAATTCTTCTAGCGGGACTTCTTCACCGAAGAGCATGATATTGTCTTTTTGGATAGGATCGATATGTGTCCTTTTGCTGTAGCGTTTCAAGAGTGCTTCTGCTTTTTGTATGAGACTGTCTTCAAATTTCTGGTTTCATTTTTTGGATAGGGGAATAGTGATTAGGAGCTGTCCGTCCTTATCTATCCTTGCGTATCCGTGTCTGATATTTTTATAAACAATATTCATTAAAAGATTAAAACATTAAAAGATTAAAAAATTTCGAATTTTAAAAACTATCATATGCTGATGATATTTTTTGGTTGTATGTTTACAAATAGATATTTTTATTTTAAATTATTTTTGAAACTTTTTTCTAATTCTTTAGAATTTTTCTCCATGTTTTCTAGCAATTTATCTATATCTGCTTGTATCTTTTTGGTTTTTTCAAAAATTTCATCTATCTCTGCTAGTGTTTTTTTTATTTCTTCGTCTCATTTTTCTTGTTTTTTTTTTCTTCTCTTATTATGAATTGTAAATTTTTATTCAGTGTATCTATCTGTTTTTTGTTATATTCATATATGCTGAATATATTTTTAGCTTTTATCACTTGTTGGATGTCGGTTGTATCTATTTTGCTTATATACATTTCAATGAATTCATTTATGAGTTCTGGTTGTATTATCTTATGTGCTTCATATTCTATCGATCATTTTTTTTCATATAATTTACGACCATTTCAACCTGCTTTTATAAGCATTATCATATCTTTTATCATCCTTAATGTCATATGCCCTTTTTGAAATTGTTTGCTATGACTTAATTCTGCTAATCGTACTTCTATTATAGATTCTTTTTCTTGATCCGTTGTATCTTTTTGATTGATATATATCGTTTTTTTGTAAAAAGATCATAAATAATCATTACGATTTCTTCATCCAAGCCGTTTTATCGTTATTTTTGGATTTCCATATTTTTGATTCAATTCTTTCATGGTTTCATAAAGTATCGGATCTTTTTCTTCTGGAGCTATAGAGTCTATATCACTTGCAGTGTATCAATATTTCTTCCATAGAGATTTCATCCCTTCATTGTCTAGATTAGATGCAAAAGCCATGATAGTTTCTGTCTCTTTGTCTGTTTGTATGATATTTTTGTTATTTTGTACATTTTCAATCAAATCTTTTTTGGGTTGATGCGATGGTGGTATCTGTTTTTGGAGTTTGCGCATAAACAGACCCCATAATTCAGAGACCTATTGCTGCATTTCTTAGTGTTTTTTTGAAATTTGTTATGATGTGAGGTTTAGTAAATAAAGTATACTTTATATTATACTCTTAATTGTCTTTTTTTGCAAATTTTTTGTTAATTTAAAATTTTGTATTTTTTTGTCTCCCTTTGTGAAGGGAGAAACCCGGAGGGGAGAGGGATTTTTTTATTGTCCTTAAATCCTCCTGTCCTTCGGACCACCCCTCCTTTGACAAAGGAGGACAAAATAAAAAATATAAAAAAAAACCCGCATTTTTTTTGCGGGCTATATTATTTGTTATTTATTTTTTCTCTTTGCTGGTGTTTTTGTGGGGATAGCAACAGAGGACGTTATCCAGGTATTCTATTCCACAAAAATAATCGCATATTGAAATATTTTTCACTGCGCATTTATGTGTGTTGGTTTTTTCAGCTTCGTTTCGAGGGCATTTTGTCTGCTTTCGTGAAGTGTTCTCTCCCGAAGTCAGATCAATGTCCATGTTCGCTCAGTCTAATTTCTTGATTGTTTTTTTCATGAGATTATCTGATAGAGATGTAAATCTATTTCCCGTACTTAGCTGCACTTCCTAGATTTTCTTCAATCCTCAACAACTGATTGTATTTACAGATTCTTTCTGATCTGCTTGCTGAGCCTGTTTTGATGAATCCTGTATTTAATGCTACTACCAAATCTGCGATGAACGTGTCTTCTGATTCTCCTGATCTATGAGATACGATAGCATTCATACCATGCTTTTGAGCCATGTGTATGCAGTCAATAGTCTCTGATACGGATCAGATCTGATTTAATTTGATAAGGATAGCGTTAGCCAATCACTGGTCGATACCCATCTGTAGTCTTTCCCTATTAGTTACAAAGAGATCATCTCCTACAAGCATGATTTTATCATTCAATTCTTTCATGAGCTCTTTTCGTCCTTCAAAATCATCTTCTGCCATACCATCTTCTATAGAGATGATAGGATATTTTGCTACTCGGCTTTTGTAGAGTTGTACGAGTTCTGGGTGATCGATTGTTTTTCCTTCAAGTGTATATGTTCAATTTTTGTAAAATTCTGATGCCGCACAATCGAGCGCTATCTTTATCTTTCCTGTATATCCTGTTTTTTCTATCGCTTGTACTATCACTTGCAAAGCTTCTTCGTTGCTTCCGAGATTTGGAGCATATCAACCTTCATCTCCTACACCGGTATTATATTTTTTTTCTTTTAATATTTTCTTCAAGGTATGGAATACTTCGGCGCCCATCCTCAATCCTTCATGGAAATTCGGTGCTCCGACGGGTACGATCATAAATTCTTGGATATCTACATTGTTGTCTGCGTGAGATCCGCCGTTCAAGATATTCATCATAGGAAAGGGTAAGGTGATACCTTCATTTTCTCCTAGATATTCATAGATCCATTTTCCTTCTGCTTTTGCGCAAGCGACTACGAATGCCATAGATACTCCGAGGATTGCATTCGCTCCGAGTTTTGTTTTATTTGGTGTTCCATCAAGCTTCAAAAGCACTTCATCAAGCGCTCTATAATCGGCGAATGTTTTATCTATGATTTCGTTTTTGATTGTCGTGTTTACATTGGCTACTGCAGTGAGCACTCATTTACCTCCGTATCTTTTTGGATCGTTATCTCTGAGTTCAAGCGCTTCGTGGATACCTGTGGATGCTCATGAGGGGACGATAGATCTTCCCATGATGTTGTTGTCTAAGTTCACTTCTACTTCTACGGTAGGATTTCATCTGGAGTCGAGGACTTCGCGTGCATGGACGTTTTTTATTTTGTACATTGTATAAATTACTAATTAAAAATTACGAATTACGAATGAAAGATATTGTTATTGAGATTTTTTGCAAGAAAAAAAATCCTCCAGAAATACTGGAGGATCATTGTGAATTTTTTTGTCACCTAATTTATGCTAGTTGTTCTTCAGCAATATATTTAGGATTTGTGGTCTTGTTTTTTTTGAGCGGTTTTTTGGTCGCTACGAAGTTGAATTTTTTGAGCGTCATGTATGGCGCTTCTCCGTGTACCGGCACCCAACCTGATTCGGAACCGCATTTTCCATCATCGGGTTCTGTCTCTTTTGAGATGTCTTGGATCGCTCCGATGAATTCGAAGAGATTGCCTGAAAGCATTCCTCCCCAAACTTTTTTTCGTGTGCCATCCAAAAATACCATATCACATTCGTTGATGCCGAGATTGAACATGCCATCCTCTACAAATACCTGGCCTTCTTTTGACCAGATTTCTAAATAGAATTCCATATTGTTTTTTTTGCAATATCTTATCATGTTTTTCCGCAGATCCTCTTGTGTTTTTTGAGAATGGGAGGTGATGATAAGATTGGAGATTCTTGGTTCCGGAATAACAATAGCACGTCCGTTTTGTGTCATTTCTACGAATGTTGATGTCAATGTCGTACCATTGGATTCTTTTTGTCCCAATCGGAACGCTGAGTTTCTGTTGGTCAGATAGTTCATCACTTTCCCTTTGTCCATAAGCACGATATCTTTTGCTCGGATTCCCTCATGATCAAAGGCATAGCTTGCAATAGTATTTGGCATATTCGGCTTATTCTCTACTGTCAATTGCTTGAGGATCTCAAATCGGGGATCAGCAGAAAAATCTTTGTCGAGTACTTGAAATACTTTTGAATCTTCTTCTACGATGTATTTGCCTGATAATAGGTGTCCTGCAATGCCTTCATGGAATAGCGTATGCGTTGCATCCGTATTCATAAAGATAGGATACCATCCTGTTTCCAAAAAATTGATTTGATCATGTTCTTGGACAGAAAGTTTCAGGTTTTCATACATCTTTTTGATTCCTTGCTGCAATTCTTTTTCTGTCATCGCATATACGATATCAGCATTTTGCAGTTCATAACTTTGTTTGTTGATGAATGTGATAACTGAATATACACAAAAGAATTCGTTGCTTTTTGTAAGAATCTTTCTGCCTTCACTATCTGCCATCAAAAAGATAGAAAATTCTTTTGATAGGTTAGTATTGGCATCACGGACTTCTTTGATGTCTTTGTGAAGTCTGTGTGTCATCTCCAATGCTGATGTAACCGTGTTGATTGAAATCTCCGGTTTAAGATCTGTTTTTTCTATGTGTTCCTCAACAGCATCATTTGTTCTTTTGCTGTATTTACTTTTGGATTTTTCGCTGCCAAAGAATAAACGGAAAGCATTATTCACCCATGTGTTGAGATTTTGATAGAAAAAAATCTTAAAATTCTCCGGATCCAGCGTAGTATCTGAATATCCAGCCAGATATTCAATCGTTTTGTACTTGTTTTTGATCCAAAAACGGATCATAATGCTTTTGTCTGTGTTAGTCTCTTTTGTGTCAATCGCACCATTATTGATGAGATACATTTTGTTTACCTTGCAAAGGATGTTTATTGACATGCTTTGTATCTTAAACGTCTTCATCTGCCCTAATGGGTCTTCGATCTCAAAGTCTTTTTGAGTTGCTTCTTTTACCAATATTGAAATGGTATTTAGAAGATTTTCATAATTCGCTGATTTCGCTACATTTTGCATAATTTTTTGTTTTTAGGTGAGTTTTTTGTTTTCGTGAACGTTGAATATAATTTTAATATATGTCAAGTCAATGGAAAATGGTTTATATCTTTATCTGTCCTTTGGAATTTTCTAGCATATCTTTTTTGAAAGCTTCCAGATATCAGCTATTAATGCTGATTTCGCATGCAATGTCTTTGTCACATTTTTCTTCTACGACTTTTGCAGAATATTTATTCAGAATATTTCTGACGGTGGATACGAGATCAAATGAATATGAGAATTTTACGGTTTTGATGATTTCCGTGTCGCTGATATCGGCGTGCTCGATGACTTGTTTTGCACAGTCTCCGTAGGCTTGTATCAGACCTCAAACGCCGAGTAATGTTCCACCGAAATATCTCGTAACGACTACGAGGACGTTGTGTAGGTTGTGTTTCTCTATCGCATTCATAATGGGCTTGCCTGCAGTGCTTACGGGTTCTCCGGCATCTGAGACTTTGTTGTATTTGCTTGTAAAAACAGTAGATCCAAAGATATCATAGTTCATCTGCACTTCGTATCTATATGCATAGCAGTGATGACTTGCATCGGGATATTTTTTTTCTATTTCGTGAATATATTTTTCTGCTTCCTCTTTGTTTTCAACATGAAAAATATTTCCTATGAATATCGATCATTTGACCTTAGGATTTTTGTATTCGCTGTGTTTGTGGACGGTTTTGTAAAAATTTTTTTGCATGTATTTTTTTTTATAAATCTGTCTGTACGCTGACTTTGAATTCAGAGGTGATCAAGATGGTGATTATCCCATGAAGAAGTATCCGTACCGGTGTGAGACTGACAAATTGAAACATATAGGGGTTGTTTGCAACTGCTGTTGCTATACTTGCTATCGCTGTGATATTTATGCCGTCTATTCATAAAAGCACTATCTGTAATGTGAGCACCATACTGATGACGGTGAGCGGTACAAAAATCAATTGTAGCATTTTTCTTATCGCTTCGTCACTCGGCAGACTTATTTTTATCTTGGATGTTCTAAAGATGACAACGAGTAAAATGATATAGAAAATCAGGATGATTGTCATGCTTCCATTATTCAAAAAATCTGCTGCCTTAGCATAGGTAAATCCTAATATTTTGAGCTCTGGAGTTTTTTGCATGGCTTGGACAGCGATGTTGATAGATTGAGAAGCTGCGAGACAGATACTGCTCAAGATATAATTTCCCAAAATTATTTTGATCATCTTATCTATTCCTATCGTGAAGGAAAAAACTGCTAGGATGGCTACGAGGATCACTATTCAATACGTGATGAGATTTTCAGTCATGTTAATGGAATGCAGAATGTAAAATGTAGAATTCAGAATGAATAATTATGAAATTTATTTTTTTATAAGATTATTAATTGAAAAAAGTCTTGTTATGGTTACAGTATCATTACTAACTTTACTACATAGGAATTTTTATTTTATATATGTATCTAATTTGATGAAGTTTTCAACTAAAAGATGATTTACTATACGAGAGATACTTGTCATTATAGTGGTCATCTCTGTGGGCTTGTTGTCCGTAGTTGTTGTGCTTACCAATGGAATGAGATATGTGCAAAAAACAAGACAGAAAGTCATCGCTTTGAATCTTGCGAGAGAATGAATGGAAGCGGTCTATCAGATGAGAGATACCAATCGAACGAGACGAGCTTGAGTCAAAGATCAATGCCGGCTTAAAATCAATCCTTTGATGCATGATCAATGAACTGAGCGTTGTGCTGATGATCTGCGATTTGCTTCCGGGTCTTATGCACTTCAACGTTTGATGGCATGAGAACAGCAATATTTTGCATTGACGGGGCCTTTGTCAAACTGAATCGATTTAAGCGATGGTTTGGATACTAATGATTATAATTTCGCTTTATGTCAGCAAAGCGGGTATCGAGATTCATGTTTCATAGGTCAAACTCCAGCGATCCAAGCTATGATAATGCAAAATCCGACAACTGAGGGAAAATATTTCAGGGAAATAGAATGACTATGATTATATCTCAAAGATGTTGCTGTTGCATGATGAAGCGGTATCGTATGCGTTTGATGAGCGAGTCCTGATTGTTGAAATAACAGAGCCAAAGAATTCCGTTTCTGTAGTAAAGTCTCTTATGTAGGTGATGGTACAGGGGAGGTGAAAGTGTGTGGAGTGATGACGAACTTCAAATAAATTACGAATTACGAATTAACGAATTACGGATTATAAATTAATCTTTCAAAATTTAAAATTTAAAATTAATATTGTAGATGGATATCAGAGAATTAGAAAAGTTTTTTGCTTATAAGCCGTTTATTGATCAAGATCCACAGATAATCTTGGATAAAATTCTTCATAAAGCGAAAAAATATCTTCCTGCAGAACAGATTCCTTTGATTGTTAAAGCATATGCGTATGCTGCAGAAAAACATAAATGACAGATCAGACTTTCATGAGAACTCTATATCGTACATCCCTTGAAAGCTACAATTTTCTTGATGCAGATCAAACCCGATTTGGAAACTATCCAGACGTGTATCTTACATGATGTCATGGAAGATTGTGATGTTTCTGAAAAAGAGATAGAAAAAGAATTTGGAACTGAAGTCGCAGAACTCTGTGAATGAATGGTCAAAGTCTCTAAGATCAAATATAGATGAGAAGATAGACATCTAGAAACCCTTAAAAAAACGTTTCTTGCTATGGCGCGTGATCTGAGAGTAATCTTTGTGAAGCTCGCTGATCGTATCCATAATATCCAGACGTTATGTTATCATCCCAATCCTTCCAAGAGAGAAAAAATCGCTCAAGAAACGATGAAAATTTATGTACCGATTGCAAAAAGGCTTGGATTATACCATTATCAGCTCTATCTAGAAAATGGCTCTTTCAAAGTATTGGATGAAGTCGCCTTCAATGATATCTTTACGTATCTCAAAAAATATTTCGGGGAGGGAGAAAAATATACTGAGAGAGGAATCAAGATGTTGACGGCTATGCTTAATAAAGAAGGGATAGAAAATTTTGAAGTCAAATGAAGGATCAAGAGTCCGTATAGGGTGTTTGAAAAACTTCACAATAGATATAAAACGACAGATATCAGTACGGTGATGGATCTGCTTGCGTATAGAGTGATCACCAATACCGTAAGTGACTGTTATATGGTGTTGTGAATCATCCATAAATATTATACACCCTTGATCAAAAAGATCAAAGATTATATCGCTGTGCCAAAGTTCAATGGATATCAAAGTATCCATACTACGGTGCTTGGGATGTTTCGTTTTCCTACGGAAGTCCAGATCAGAACTTATGAGATGGAGGGTGTTGCAGAATATTGAGTAGCAGCGCATTTTGCATATACAGAACATAATGCCCCCGTCAAAGTCTCTCAACAACAAGGTGACTGGATCAAAAAATTACAGGATATCGTTGCTAACTATAAATCTTTGGATGACAAAGAACAATTCAAAAAAGATCTCAATATCGAGATCCTCCAGAAACATATCTTTTTGTATACACCGCAGTGAGATGTCATAGAATTGCCTATAGGCAGCACTGTTTTGGATTTTGCTTTTGCCGTGCATAGCACTATATGATTGTCGTTCAAAAATGCTATCGTCAATGGAGAGATCAAACCTATCAGTTATATACCTCATACCTGAGATGTCATCAAAATCAATACTTTCAAAAATAAGTTTTCTGCCAACAAACATCGATTGGATTTTCTTCGTACTACGGGTGCTAAAAATAATATGACGAAATTCCTCAAAGGACAACAAAAAGAACAATTGGTCACTCAAGCACTTCATGAGCTCAATACCCAGCTCAAGACATTTGGATTGCCTTTGTTTTATGCAGCTGGTGATCAAATCAGCAAAAAATATTCCAAAGAAGATATCGAAAAAAAGCTTCTTGCGATCTTAGATAAAAAAGAGACCTATCTGCAATTCATCAAACTCGTATATCCCAAAGAAGTTGCCGCTAAAAAAGAGCATGAATATGTATGACCAAAGCCTGCTCAAAAAGATCTGAGAGAACTCAAGGATACTATGGCAGTAGTAGTGGATGGTGATAATATGATCAATTATTATTTTTGTCATGAATGTAAACCGAAGCTGGGAGAAAAAATCATCGCTAAGACAGGAAGGGATGGTATCAGAATTCATACGGTCGGATGCAGAGGCATCAAAACCATTAGTTTTGATAAATTGCTTGAGGCTCATCGAGCAGCAGAGTCAGATAATCTCTATAAGATTTTGGTAGATATGAAGGTTTCCAGCAGACAAGGGAATATCATCGGTATGATGAAGATATTCAATGATCTTCATGTCCCTGTGCTTCAAATCTCTATGAAAAATCTTCAGGAAAATATGAGTTTAGTCACTTTTGAAACTGAGTTTTCCAATCCAGGTAAAATGGCATTTCTGTTGAATAGCTTGAAAAAATATGATGATTCTCTAAAAGTGGTGAAGAAAAGCATCTCTTAAACTATTTAACAAATGTCATCCTGAATGAAATGAAGGATATAATAAAATTATATTCTTCGACTGCGCTCAGAATGACAACTTGAATTTTAAATCATTAATTATTACCTATGGGGACTTGAGTGGGTGTCGTACTTGATAAATCTTCTTGGACTTTAGCATCTTTGTTTGGTGTGACGGGTATCGCTCTTCGGATCAATATCGCAGCTATCTTTTTGGTTTTTTTGCGAGTGATAGCTATCATCCGAACAACAAAAGATATCATTAATAGGACTAATAGCTTCAGTTTACAGGTCATCAGCATCTTGTTTGTCACTTTTTTGACACCGCTTGTGGGATTGCCATTATATTTTCTTATCAGACCACTCAGTTACAAAGGGGACAGAATACCTCGAAGAGAAGCTTGTGCTTCTAATCTCATCCCTTGTTACAATTGCACTACCTTAAACTCTAAAGAATATCTTTGTTGTATCGCTTGCGGTGAAAGGCTTAAAGTAAAATGTAAAGAATGCTGAAATAGTTACGCTCATTCATTCGCATACTGTAATATCTGCGGTGCACCGAATATAGACCTATAAAAATTAATGAAAAATTAAAAATTAATAATGAAAAATGATGGAAACTATTTATTAATAAAAAAAATACCAACATTATTCATTATTCACTATTCATTATTCATTCAAAAAAATGTTTCTTGTTTTCACACTTGTACTCCTTGTTGTTGCTGTAGGGATATTGGCTAGCGTCTATTCTGTTTTTTTTCCATTCATGCAAAATCTATGAACGGTCAATCACTACTATGCTGCGTATTATGGTGCTATCTCTGCGGTAGAAAGAGCAGAGCTTGGGCTGAAATATAGGGCGCCGTGATTTGTCTGATCCGGATGATTCCTTTGAACTACCCGTTATGGTGCACTCAGTGATTATACTCCAGAATTGCTTCCTGGTGATCAGCAATGATTTTGGCGGACGATAGATTCTAGAACAAATTCTATTCCTAATATTGGCATGGGAAATACTGATTCCATGATTTCTGATGATACTAGTAAAGATTATAATCAGATCTGATATACCAATCTTGAAACATTTTTGCTGTCGTATGATACCACTACTGATGCAGAATCCTATTATACTTCAACAAAAAATATGTCATTTTTTTCTGGAGACGCTATCACGTGAGTATTTAGATTACCATCAAAAATCTATGGTCTCTTTGGTGATGCTGCTGGTAAACTTTGTGATAATGATATCGGTAATGACTGTGATCCTGATGGCGATGGTACCTATGATGATATCGCTTTATCGTGGTCGCTTGAATGACTGTATAATGGAAATGGATTTAAGATATTCCCTACGATATCAGTATTTTATTATAGCGGAATGCAGGTTGATGAAACTAGAGATAATGCAATCAGAGAATCGCTCATCAATGACGCTGCTCCCATAGCTTTTACAAATACATTTACGCCTGTCACTCCTCATGGGACTCGTCTGCTGCAACATACGGTTGTGGGGCAGGATGCTAAACTGATACAATCAAAAAATTTTCAAACAATATTTAATGATACAATAAATTTTTCTGGATTACGTTTGTCGTTTGGTGCTACTAATCTCTTCCGCACGTATACTGACGCCATCTATCCTTATCTTGAATATCAATTCACTTTCCCTCAGCCTATCGCTGATAGGTTCTATACGATCCAAGGGCATGGTCGTGCAGGGGAATATGACGTGCAGATCGTATTAAAAAAACCAACTGTGCAAGGCACAGTCGGCGG
>AMFJ01023798.1_pt1 | contig 11488 bp, 11 predicted proteins | sample 427208 | NCBI WGS metagenome assembly AMFJ01 (sample SAMN02954298, study PRJNA114691) | groundwater metagenome | biome: aquatic; feature: subsurface aquifer; material: sediment; isolation source: subsurface aquifer sediment | place: USA: Rifle, CO | collected 2008-08
CGGCCGTCCTTGCGGAAAATCAGGGTGTTGGCCGCCCCGATCAGCGCCGCCCGGTCTGTGATCACATCGGCGATCTGCAGGATCGCCTCTTTGTGCGGGATGGTCACATTGATCCCGACAAAGCCGAGTTTCGGAAGTATTTCAAGTGCTTGACGCAGATCTTGCGGTGCCACATCCATTGGAATGTAATGGCCCTTGATGCCATACCGCTTTAACCAGAAACCATGCAGCGCTGGCGATCGGCTGTGGGCAATCGGATGGCCAATAACGCCGGCTAGAGGGATGCGGGGCAGGTCGGTCATGTTGCGATGAAGCCTCTGGTTCGGAGGTAACTGATTAACGGCAAGAGTGGCAGGCCGAGAATCGTAAAGTAGTCGCCTTCGATGGCTGAAAACAAGCGGATGCCTTCTTCTTCCAGCTTATACGCGCCGACAGAGTCGCAGATACTGGGCCAATTCCGCGCCAGATAAGCGTCGATATAACCGTCAGATGCGAGATGCATGGTCAGACGGGCGCGCGCGACATGCCGCCAAACCGGCCTGCCACCGTCGTAAAGCACCAGAGCCGAGATCAGTTGATGAGTTTGACCGCGAAAGGCGAATAGCTGCGCGCGCGCTTCATCAACCGTCTCTGGTTTGCTATAAATCCGGTTTTCAAAAGCAAGCACCTGATCACAGCCCAGCACCAACGCCCCAGGGTGCTTATCGGCGAGTTTGCGCGCCTTCATTTCGGCCAATGCATCGGCAATGTCATGCGGTTTGGCAGATTCTGCTTCCAGACTCTGCCGAATAGCCGTCTCGTCAATCCGCGCTGGCAGCGCGGTTACCTCGATCCCGGCATTGCGCAACAGGTGCAGACGGATTTCCGAGGCCGAGGCAAGAAGAAGCTGGCGCGGCATGGGGGCGGCCTTGTGGATAAGCTGTGTTTGTTCTGGCGAGCGAAATTGGGGGCAAGCCATGTTTTGCCGGAAAGTGGCGGCAGCAGGCCGATTTTGTCAAGCCTCTGCGCCCGATTCGTCGGGGTTTCCCACAACGGGATAACTGCCGATGCTGGTCGGGGGTGAAATGGTTTTCCCGTGCCTGTGGATGAGACGAAGCCCGAATAACTATAGCTAACTATATGTCTTTGTTTATATTTTATTGTGTACCGATGGTTTCACCCAACGTTGTTCACAGCCTTCGCGCTGGGGATATCTTGCAGGACAAACTACGGAATTCAGTTATCCACGGTCCCTACAACATCATCTTTCTTTCTAGAATCTATTCTTTAAGAAGAAGCTAAGAAACGAGGTGACCTGTGGGCGACTTTCTGGCGACGTACTATCTTTGGGCAAAATCGCTGCATGTGATGTCAGTCATCGCCTGGATGGCCGGGCTGTTCTATTTGCCGCGGCTTTATGTCTATCACGTTGAAGGCCTGCAAAAGCGCGGGGTCGAACCTGGCAGTGAGATGGATCTGCTGTTTCAGCACCAGGAGCGTTTACTGCTGAAAGCCATCATCAATCCCGCAAGTGTCGCGACCTGGGTGTTTGGATTGGCTTTGGTTTTCACGCCCGGCATTGTGGTGTGGAGCGAGGTTTGGCCTTGGACCAAAGCGGCGGCAGTGCTGGGGATGACGTGGTTTCATCATTGGCTCGGCTGGCGACGCAAGGATTTCCTCAACGGAGCCAATGCGCTGACCGGGCGACAGTATCGGATGATGAACGAAGTGCCGACGGCCTTCATGGCGGTTATTGTATTCTCGGTGATCCTGAAGTTCTGAAGTGGTTGACTCGCGGCGGTGCTGGGCTTAGGGGAAACGCAGCGCGGCCATTCGGCCATACCGCTTTCCATTGACATTGCTGCTGTTGGTCCGGGCTACGGGCTGCGCGCCGAAGGTGAATCCCCGATGACTGTTGAGCATTTGAATCTTGCCGATCTGAAAGCCAAGACCCCAGCCGAGTTGCTGGCGATGGCGGAAGAATGGGAGATTGAGAACGCCCCGAGCATGCGCAAGGGCGAGATGATGTTCTCGATCCTGAAAGAACATGCCGAAGAAGGTTGGGAAATAGGCGGCGATGGCGTGCTGGAAGTGCTGCAGGACGGTTTCGGCTTTCTGCGCAGTCCCTCGGCCAACTATCTGCCCGGCCCGGATGATATTTATGTGTCGCCCGATATTCTGCGCCAGTTCAGCCTGCGCACCGGTGATACCATCGAGGGTGTGATCCAGGCCCCGCGCGAGAATGAGAAGTATTTCTGCATGACCAAGGTCACGCGGATCAACTTCGATGATCCTGAAAAGGCCCGGCACAAGGTTCACTTTGACAACCTGACGCCGCTCTATCCGGATGAGCGGTTGAAGATGGAGGTTGAAGATCCGACGATCAAGGATCGTTCCGCGCGGATCATTGATCTGGTTTGCCCGATTGGCAAGGGCCAGCGCGCCCTGATCGTGGCTCCGCCGCGTACGGGTAAGACGGTGCTTTTGCAGAATATCGCAAACTCGATCGCGGTGAATCACCCGGAATGCTATCTGATCGTGTTGTTGATCGACGAGCGGCCGGAAGAAGTGACCGATATGCAGCGGTCGGTGAAGGGCGAAGTGGTGTCTTCAACCTTTGACGAGCCGGCGACGCGGCACGTTGCCGTGGCGGAGATGGTGATTGAAAAGGCCAAGCGTCTGGTTGAACACAAGCGTGATGTGGTGATCTTGCTTGACTCGATTACCCGTCTGGGACGGGCTTTCAACACGGTGGTGCCGTCGTCGGGCAAGGTGTTGACCGGTGGCGTTGATGCCAATGCGTTGCAGCGACCGAAGCGGTTTTTTGGTGCAGCGCGGAATATTGAAGAAGGCGGGTCGTTGACCATTATTGCGACGGCGCTGATTGATACGGGTAGCCGGATGGACGAGGTGATTTTTGAAGAGTTCAAGGGCACCGGTAACAGCGAAATTGTGCTGGATCGCAAGGTGGCGGACAAGCGCGTGTTCCCGGCGATTGATATTCTGAAATCCGGTACGCGGAAGGAAGATCTGTTGGTTGAGAAGACCGATCTGCAGAAGACCTATGTTCTGCGGCGGATTCTGAACCCAATGGGCACGACAGATGCAATCGAATTCCTGATCTCGAAGTTGAAGCAGACCAAGACCAACGGCGAATTCTTCGAGTCGATGAACGCGTAAGCGCTATTTATCAAAGGCTTGGCTATGGATACGATCTTCGCCTTGGCAAGCGCACGGGGTAAGGCGGGCGTTGCCGTGATCCGTCTGTCGGGGCCGTCGGCACATTGGGCGGTCGCGCAGTTTTGTGCTTTGCCACCGGTACGGCAGGCGGCTTTGCGGCGGCTGGTATGGAACGGCGAAGTGCTGGATGAAGGGTTGGTGTTGCTGTTTGCCGAGGGCGCAAGCTTTACTGGCGAACCAAGCGCCGAGCTGCAGCTGCACGGCAGTAGCGCTGTCGTCACGTCGGTTCTGCGGGTTCTCTCTGGTTTGGAAGGCTTGCGCTTGGCGGAGCCTGGAGAATTTACGCGCAGGGCGCTTGAAAACGGACGGCTCGATCTGGCTCAGGTTGAGGGTTTGGCTGATTTGATCGACGCCGAGACTGAAGCTCAGCGGCGCCAGGCGATGCGAGTGTTCTCTGGCGCTTTGGGACGCCGGGTTGAAGCTTGGCGGTTGGATCTGGTGCGGGCAGCTGCCTTGATCGAAGCGACGATTGATTTTGCCGATGAAGATGTGCCGGTGGATGTGACCCCAGAGGTGCGTGCTTTGATCGAGAAACTGCTAGTTGCGTTGCGGACCGAATTGGCGGGTGCCAAAGCAGCAGAGCGGGTGAGAGATGGGTTTGAGGTAGCAATCGTTGGTTTGCCGAACGCCGGAAAGTCCACATTGCTGAATGCTCTCGCTGGGCGAGAGGCTGCGATCACGTCGGAAGTGGCGGGGACTACCCGCGATGTGATTGAGGTGAGGATGGATATTTCTGGCCTGTCTGTGACGCTGTTGGATACCGCCGGTTTGCGCGAATCGTCAGATGTCGTGGAACGCATCGGAGTTGAGCGGGGTTTGGCACGGGCAAGGGCTGCTGACCTGCGGGTGTTCTTGCAGACGGCGCCCGAGGAAGTCATGATGCTTGAGCCTGAGATAGATGACATAGTTGTAGTGGGAAAAGCGGATACAACAGGTGGTGTTGATAGGGCTGTTTCTGGGAAGACCGGAGCTGGTATCGACCGGCTGGTAGGTGAAATTGCAGAGCGTTTGGAGGCAAGGGCTGCCTCTGCTGGCTTGCTGATCCGTGAACGGCAGCGTATCGCGATGCAGCGAGCTGTGTCGGGGCTGGAAGCGGCTTTGGATCGTCTGAAGCTTGCAACAGTTATGCCAGAGTTGGTTGCTGCCGATTTGCGGATATCTCTACGGGCTCTGGAAATGATGGTGGGAAGAATCGATGTCGAAAACCTGCTCGATGAGATATTCTCCAGTTTCTGCATCGGGAAATGAGGCTGTTTCACGTGAAACATTTTGATGTGATTGTCATCGGTGGTGGCCATGCCGGGACCGAGGCTGCGGCAGCTTCGGCGCGAGTGGGTGCCGAAACCCTGTTGATATCGTTGCGCCGCGACGGCATTGGCGTGATGTCGTGCAATCCGGCGATTGGCGGCTTGGGCAAGGGCCATCTGGTGCGTGAGATAGACGCAATGGATGGTATCATGGGCTTGGCGGCAGATCGTGCGGGCATTCAATATCGCCTGCTGAACCGTCGAAAAGGGCCCGCAGTTCAGGGCCCGCGGGCTCAGGCGGACCGAAAACTGTACAGGATGGCGATTCAGGACATCTTGGGTCGCGAGGAACGCCTGACGATCCTCGATGGGGAAGTTGTCGCGCTGCTTCAGGATGGTGGACGAGCTTCTGGAGTTGAGTTAGCCGATGGTGTAAAGATACAAGGGCTGTCTGTCATCTTGACGGCAGGGACATTCTTGAACGGAATCATCCATGTTGGGGATCAGAAGCGGCCTGGTGGCCGTGTTGGCGATTCTCCTTCGATCCGACTTGCGGAGCAACTCGCTGATCTCGATCTGGCACGCGGTCGCTTGAAAACGGGGACCCCTCCGCGTCTGGATGGAAAGACAATTCGCTGGGACTTGCTCGAAAGCCAGCCAGGCGATGATGATCCCGTCGTCTTTTCGTTTATGAACCGGGCTCCACAGGTGCGGCAAATTGCGTGTGGTATTACTCACACCAATGAACGGACTCATGAAATCATTCGGCAGAACCTGTCGCGATCAGCGATGTACGGTGGCCACATTGAAGGGGTTGGTCCGCGCTATTGCCCGTCGATTGAAGATAAGGTTGTGCGTTTTGCTGACAAGCTTTCGCATCAGGTGTTCTTGGAGCCCGAAGGGCTTGACGATGACACGGTCTATCCCAACGGAATTTCCACATCCTTGCCACAGGATGTGCAGCACGATTATGTCAGGTCAATCTTGGGGCTTGAAGATGTCAGGATCACGCAACCCGGTTATGCGATCGAGTATGATTACTTCGATCCGCGGGGGTTGGATCTGTCACTTCAGGTGAAAAGAAATCCAGGTTTGTATTTTGCAGGTCAGATCAACGGTACGACTGGCTACGAAGAAGCCGCTGCGCAAGGCTTGGTGGCAGGGTTGAATGCTGCGTTTTCGGCGCTGGGGCAGCAGCCGTTGCATTTTAGCCGAGCCCAGAGTTACATCGGTGTCATGGTTGACGACTTGACTTCTCGGGGCGTGACTGAGCCGTATCGCATGTTTACCTCCCGCGCTGAGTATCGTCTGACATTGCGTGCAGATAATGCTGATCAGCGGCTGACTCCGGTTGGCTTCTCTCGGGGTTGTATCCGAGATGTGAGGCGCATTGCATTTGAAAGCAAGAGGCTAAGCCTTTTGGCGGCTGAAGATATGCTTGACCGTTCGGTGTTCCTTCCCAGGGAGCTTGCTGAGGTAGGTATTACCCTAAGTCAGGACGGCGCGAAGCGCTCCGCGCTTTCGGTGATGGCCTTTCCTGATGTGACATTGGATCAGATCGTGCGGCTTGTGCCTGAGTTTGCGACGTTTCCGCCGGAAGTACAGGCGCAGACTGCGATCGATGCGCTTTACGCGCAATATCTTTCGCGCCAACACGACGAGGCGACAGCCCTGCGTCGGGAGGAGGCCGCTGTTATCCCCGAGGGCTTTATTTATCACGGTCTGCCAGGTCTTTCGGCAGAACTTTCGGCAAAGCTTAGCCGACTTCGACCGTCCAGCTTGGCACAAGCGTCGCGGATTGAGGGGATGACGCCTGCCGCGCTGACGCTGATCCTTGCGCATATGCGGAAGACCCGACGTGCAGTGGCTGTACAATGATATCCCCTCCGGAAGACCTGCCGGATTGGCTCGATGTTTCACGTGAAACATTGGAAGATCTGCGTGCATTTTGTCGATTGGTGGAAAAGTGGAATCCAGCAATAAACCTCATCTCAAAAGCCGGCCTTGCCGGACTCTGGGATCGGCATGTCTTGGATAGCGCTCAGATATTTCTGCTTGTGCCGCCAGAAGCCAAAGTTTGGTGTGACCTTGGAAGCGGGGGCGGCTTTCCCGGGCTGGTGATCGCGGTCATGGCAAAACACGAACTGCCCACTCTGGATGTCGTGCTTGTAGAGTCCGATCGTCGCAAGGCGGTTTTTCTTGCAGAGGTCGCTCGATTGATGAGGTTGCGGGTACAAGTCCGCGTCGAGCGCATCGAAAATCTCGCGCCGCAGAATGCGGATATCTTGTCGGCACGGGCCCTTGCGCCGCTAGTTACTCTTTGTGGCTTTGCTGCTCGACACATGAAGCCAGATGGCATGGCGATTTTTCCAAAGGGTGTCAACGCCGAAGAAGAGATCCGTGAGGCGCGCCAAGCTTGGGCTTTCGGTTTGACGCAGTACTCCAGCCGAACTGAAAGTGCGTCTTCGGTTCTTTTGTTGCGGGGCATTCATCATGTCTGATCTCAGCAGATCGACAGCGCCATACATTCTGTCAGTTGCAAATCAAAAGGGTGGAGTCGGTAAAACGACGACCGCCATAAATTTGGCAGCGGCTTTGGTGGAGCGCGGCGCTCGGGTGCTGCTTGTTGACCTTGATCCGCAGGGCAACGCATCTACGGGGCTTGGCCTTCCGCCCTCTGCGCGCCTAAAGACAACCTACGACCTCTTGATCGATGAGATTCCACTGGTAGATACCGTCGTTCAAACGGATATAGACGGCTTGTTGATTTGTCCTTCGACTGCAGATCTTTCTTCGGCAGATATCCAACTTGTGGCGAATGAAAAACGCAGCTTCTTGCTGCACGATGCCCTACGAGAGCCACGAGTGGACACGCTGGATCTTGACTTTATCTTGATCGACTGCCCGCCATCGCTAAGTCTTTTGACTGTCAACGCTATGGTCGCGAGTCATGCCGTTTTGGTGCCGCTGCAGGCCGAATTCTTTGCACTTGAAGGCTTGTCCCAGCTTATGTTGACCATTCGTGAGGTGCGTCGGGGCGCAAATGCCGGTTTGCGCATCGAGGGAGTCGTCCTGACGATGGTCGATAGCCGGAATCGGTTGTCGCAGCAGGTCGAAAATGATGCGCGCAGCACCTTGGGGGATCTGGTTTTCAAGACGATGATTCCTCGAAACGTAAGAGTGAGTGAGGCACCGTCTTACGCTCTGCCAGTCCTAAGCTATGACTCATCGTCGAAGGGGTCAGAGGCCTATCGGAACCTTGCCAGCGAAGTGCTCGCGCGGCACCCAATTTCGCGCTACCCCGAGGAGGAGGTAAATTGATGGAGAAGAAGGCAGACCGCAGGGGGTTGGGCCGTGGTCTTTCCGCGCTTATGGCAGATGTTAATCTCGACCCGATCATGCCGGCTCAGGGCAATCGTCGTGTTGAATTCATGTTGCCGGTCGAGAAGATCATTCCGAATCCAGATCAGCCCCGCCGCGATTTCCAGCCCGAAGCCCTGAATGATCTGGCAAATTCGCTCCGGCAAAAGGGCGTCATTCAGCCCCTTATTGTGCGACAGATTGGCCAGGAAGACCGCTACGAAATTGTCGCAGGTGAACGCCGGTGGCGTGCAGCTCAGATTGCGCAATTGCATGAACTGCCGGTGATCGTTCGAGAGTTCAGTGATTCCGAAGTTCTGGAAATCGCCATTATCGAGAACATTCAACGAGCCGAATTGAATGCCATCGAAGAAGCTTTGGCTTACAAACAATTGATGCAGCGTTTCGGACATACACAGGAAAAGATCGCTGAGGCGCTATCCCGCAGCCGTAGCCATATTGCCAATCTTCTGCGGCTTTTGGTTTTGCCGGAAGATGTGCAGCAAATGGTGAAGGGTGGCAAACTGACGGCGGGACATGCCCGTGCCTTGGTGACGACGAATAATGCAACCGAGCTTGCACTGCAGGTTGTTGGCCGCGGCCTGTCTGTTCGTGAAACGGAAGACCTAGTTCGCAAATCGGCCGTTTCTCCTGCAAAACGCAAAGCCCTGCGCCACCGGGGAGAGAAAGATGCTGATACGCGTGCGCTGGAGGCGGATTTGTCTGCCAACTTGAAGATGGGCGTCCACATTGATCATGTTCCGGGTGGGGAGGGCGGCAAGATTACCATCAACTACCGGACTCTTGATGATCTTGACCTGCTTTGCCGGGTATTGTCGGCTATTCCGAGGGACGTGTCCATATAAAGGCCATAACGCAGACAAGCGCTATGGCCTGTATCAGCAAGATGCGCCAACTCAGACCAAGCAAAAGACTGATGCCAATGGCCGCAAGCACTGAAAGGCTCGCCATCCATTTTGCGGGAAGCGAAATGCTGCCGCTGTTTTGCCAAGCTTTGATCGGTGGGCCAAGTCGGCCGTGCTGGATCAGCCAGACGTGTAACCGGTCAGAGGATTTGGAAAAGCATATCGCCGCAAGCAGAAGGAATGGAACCGTTGGCAGCAGCGGCAAAAACGCCCCAACTACGGCCATGGCAACTGAAAGTAGACCCACAAGCAGCCAAATCACGCGCATCTAGGCACCGGCAAGGTCGCGAATGATGGCGTTAAGTACCATCCGACCTTTGGGCGTTGCGCGCAGACGTTCGTCGTCGAGCAAAATCAAGCCAAGGTCTGACAGGTGGGTAATCGTTTCTGCTGCCAAAGCTTGCGGCGCAAGTCTTTGATACCGCGCAATATCAAGCCCTTCGGAAAGCCGGATCGACATCAGCAGATATTCAAGCGCATGCTCGTCAGACTGAAGTAAGTGGCGTGGCGCTTCGCCCGGGCGATCCTTCTCGACCAGATCCAGCCAGGCGCCCGGTGCCTTTGGCGCTTCTGTTGCCCATCTTTGTCCGGCAATGGTGACGCGACCATGCGCCCCCGGACCAACGCCAATGTAGTCCCCTCCGCGCCAATAAATCAGGTTGTGGCGTGATTCCGAGCCGGGTCTTGCGTGGTTTGACACTTCATAGGCAGGGAAGCCGGCCGCATCACAGATCTCTTGGGTCAGATCATACATGTCCGCAGCAAGGTCGTCGTTTGGCAGACCTTTCAGCCCGCCGCGCGCCAACCGATCACCAAAGGCGGTGCCGTCTTCGATCGTTAATTGATAGAGAGACAAGTGATCTACCGCCAAAGCAAGGGCGAGTGTCAACTCAGTCCGCCAAGCAGCCAATGTTTGCTCTTGTCGGGCGTAAATCAAATCAAAACTGACCCGTTCAAAGCTATTGCGTGCGATATCAAAGGCGGACAGTGCCTCGGCTGCGGTGTGCTTTCGTCCCAAGCGGCGCAGATCATCGTCGTTCATCGCCTGCATGCCCATCGAAATCCGATTGACGCCCGCAGCGCGATAGTCCCTGAATCGGCCCGCCTCGATAGACCCCGGATTTGCTTCCAGGGTGATTTCGGGATTGTTCACCATAGGCCATTTCGTTCGGATCTTGTCGATGATTGCAGCTACAAGGTCGGGGTGCATCAGGGATGGGGTGCCACCACCAAAAAATACCGTCTCCAGCACACGCCCTTTGGTGTCTGCGGCCAAACGATCAATTTCTTTCAGATACGCGCGCAGCCAGCGCTTTTGATCGATGTTTGCGGCAACGTGGCTGTTGAAGTCGCAGTAGGGACATTTTGACTCACAAAATGGCCAATGCAGATAAAGTCCAAATCCGCCGCTTTGCCAGTCTTCCATATCTAAGCCCGGAACGCCGTGACTTCGATCTCCACCTTCATCTCTGGTCGGATCAAACCTGCAATCACCATCGTCGCCGCTGGCCTGATTGTGCCCAAAGCCTCACTTAGCACCGGAGCCAGGTGATCGACAAGCGCTGCATCCGTAACGGTGTATTGCACCCGCACAATGTCAGCCATTTCGAAACCCGCCTCAGCCAAGACACCAGCAATGGTGCCAAAGCAATTTCGGGCCTGCGCATCAATCGCTTCGGGCATCGCCATCGTGGTGTAATCATACCCGGTAACGCCCGAGACAAAGCACCAGCCACCCTTTACGACAGCCCGACTGTAGCCCATCTTGGCTTCAAACGGCGACCCTGTTGAGATATGTTTCACGTGAAACATCCTTCTATGAGTTTGCGAAACGCATCGGCGCGGTGACTGATCTGGTTCTTCTGCCAACGGTCCATTTCGCCAAAGGTCACATCAAACCCATCCGACTGAAAGATCGGGTCATAGCCGTGTCCCTGATCTCCACGCATTGGCCAGACGATCCGCCCCGTCATCATGCCTTCGAACACCTCATCGTGGCCATCCGGCCAGGCCAGAACCAAAGTGCAGCGAAACTGCGCCGTACGCGGCTGTGCTGCATGAACGGATTCCAGCTCAGCCCAGGTCCGCGTCATTGCCATGACAAAATCGCGACCATCCGGTGTTTCTGCCCAGTCGGCAGTATATACGCCCGGAGCCCCCGCTAGCGCGTCAATGGTAATCCCTGAATCATCCGCCAAGGCAGGCAATCCGGTCGCCTGCGCAGCGGCATGTGCCTTGATCCGGGCATTGCCAACAAAGCTCGCTTCCGTCTCGGCGGGCTCGGGCAGGCCCAATTCACCCACCGAGAGGACAGAAATCCCGAACGGTTCCAACAGCTTGGCGATCTCCTCAAGCTTTCCTTGATTATGAGTCGCAACCAACAATCGCTCGCCCGAGAATTTCCGCATCATGCCAGCCCCAGAGCCGCTTTCTGTGCGGCGACCAGACCGGCCACGCCAGCCTCAGCCAGATCCAGCAGCTCGCCCATCTCCCCGCGCGAAAATGTAGCCCCCTCGGCAGACATCTGCACCTCAATCATCCGCCCACGACCCGTCAGGATGAAATTTCCATCCGTCCCGGCCGTTGAATCCTCAGCATAATCAAGATCCAGCACCGGCTGCCCGGCATAAATGCCACAAGACACCGCCGCTACATGATCAATCATCGGATCGCTGACAATCGCCCCGGTCTTCAGCAGCTTGTTCATTGCCAGCCGCAACGCCACCCAACCGCCGG
>AMFJ01025343.1_pt1 | contig 11487 bp, 6 predicted proteins | sample 427208 | NCBI WGS metagenome assembly AMFJ01 (sample SAMN02954298, study PRJNA114691) | groundwater metagenome | biome: aquatic; feature: subsurface aquifer; material: sediment; isolation source: subsurface aquifer sediment | place: USA: Rifle, CO | collected 2008-08
ACTGGTTTCCATTGATATCAATTCAGCGCGCGCGACTAAAGGCGGCGATATTGAAGAAACGGCTCTGACAAACAATACAGAGGCAGCAGATGAAATTGCTCGTCAATTGCGTTTACGTGATTTAGGCGGATTAATCGTGATCGATTTTATTGATATGACATCGGCACGTAATCAACGAGAAGTTGAAGAACGTCTTAGAAATGCTTTATCTCTGGATAGAGCGCGCGTACAAATAGGCCGTATTTCCCGTTTTGGTTTGCTTGAAATGTCGCGTCAACGTTTACGGCCTTCTTTAGGCGAATCTAGTCAAATCAGTTGTCCGCGCTGCTTAGGCCAAGGGACTATTCGTGGCATTGAATCCTTAGGGTTATCGATTATTCGAATTATTGAAGAGCACGCTTTAAAAGAAAATACAGCGCAGGTTCGAGCCGTTTTACCAATTGAAATAGCCACCTTTTTATTGAATGAAAAACGGCAAGCCATTATGGGCATTGAAGAACGTCAAAAAGTAGCCGTCATCATCGTTCCCAATCCGCACTTCATGACACCGCACTATGAAGTCGAGCGTATTCGTTTGTCTGATCTGTCAGAAAAAGATGAAAAAGTAATTAGCTATAAACTTGCGATTAAACCAGAAGTGGAATCTACCACTACCAGCCAAACACCTGTTCGAACCCATCAAGAACCTGCCATAAAAAGCATGCTGATTGAACAGCCGACACCCACTCCGCCGCCTCAAAATAAACCAGCAAACGAAGGCGGATTATTAAAACGATTATTTAATTATTTAATCAAAAAAGAAACTGATGGTAACGCTGATCAGCAAAAACCTTCGATAAAAAGTGAATATCCTGCTAGACATCGCAGTGGAGCAGCGCACAGAGGCAGACCCCGTCATCATCATAAAGGCCGCAGCGGACATAAAAAACATTATCGTCATGGTCAAGAAGATCATCAAAGGCAACAAAGACCTGCTGAGGAGCACGCAGATTCACAAAAACACGATTCTCATGAACAGCAAAAAAATATAAGCTCTGTTATTCATACTGAACCGACGGAGCATCCTGTTAAACAAACAGCAGAAATCCGGACATTCCCTACTGTAACAACTCCAACGCTGCCGATGCCGCTTGAGACACCTGTTCTCAAGAAAGAAGAACAATCCCCTGCAGCAACAACGCCTTCGAATGAAACGGCTGATCGCAAATCACGGCATCCCGCCAAACACCGTCGTCATCACAAACGATATTCTAAACATCATCACCATAAAAAACCGCATACGGGCGGCACAAGTGAACCGCATCCGCAAGCATTGGCCGGTGAAGATATTTATAAAGAAAAAGGGGAAAAGCAAAGTTAGGGAATAATAAATCTTTTCTAATATTATTCATCACTCCCCAATCTTCTTGCACGCTCTTCTAACAAGACAGGAATATCATCCATCACGGGATATGCAATCCGATCAAATTTACAAATTAACTCTTGATTTGCCTGATCAAAAAGCAATTCCCCTTTGCAAACAGGACATGCTATGATTTCAAGTAAATTTTTATCCATGAGTAATTCACTCTCATTTTTATAAAAATCTATTATAGTAAGAGTTTATGACAGTACGCCAATTATTTCACTTAGATGCTGTTGATCCTTCTTGGCACACATGCATTCAAGATGCCTTAAAAAAAATGGATCCTGATTATTTAGATAAACTCTATCAAACGCATCATTGGTTACCAGGCCCTAAAAATATCTTGAACGCTTTTTCTTTGCCTCTGGATAAGACGAATTATATTTTTTTTGGTGAATCTCCTTATCCGCGCGCGCAATCTGCTAATGGTTATGCTTTTTGGGATGCCCTTGTCAGAGGGCTATGGTCAGAAACAGGCTTAAGCAAAACCGTTAATCGCGCGACCTCGTTACGCAATATCATAAAAATGCTGCTAATTGCAGAGGGCCTATTAAATCCCGCTCATATCACCCAAGCAGATATTACCAAAATCAATAAAGATCACTTAATTAAAACTAATCACGAATTATTTACCGCTCTCTTAGAACATGGTTTTTTGTTACTGAATGCCACTTTGGTATTACGCCCCACAAAAGTACGTAAAGATGCCATCGCCTGGCAGCCATTTATGCATCATGTCTTAAACTTTATCCTGAAAAATCGTCCCAATGTTCAATTAATATTATTAGGAAATGTTGCAAATGCAATCGACAAATTAATCGTTCCCCATAAAATAAAAGCACTTTATGCAGAACATCCCTATAACATTTCTTTTATTCATAATGCAGCCGTCATCGATTTTTTTAAGCCCCTGCATTTACTCCGAAAATAACGAAAATTTGCTATAATTTGATAAAAAAGATAAAGTTATATTCTTACCAGAGGAAGTAGGCATGCGGATACTGTTGGTAGAAGATGATGAGCTTTTAGGCGATGGTTTAAGGACCGGCTTAGTTCAATATGGCTATGCGGTAGATTGGCTAAAAGACGGATTGTCCGCAGACCAAGCGCTTAGAACAGAAAACTTTGATATCGTTGTTCTTGATCTGGGTTTACCTAAAATGCCTGGCATTACCGTATTACAAAACCTAAGGACTCGCGGCCAGACCATGCCGGTTTTGATCTTGACCGCCCGTGAATCGATCGAAGACCGAGTAAAAGGCTTAGACAGCGGAGCCGATGATTATTTAACAAAGCCTTTCGATTTAGATGAATTGTGCGCGAGGCTGCGTGCTTTGCAAAGACGGTTTTCATCGCGCGCCGAACCTCTACTGATACACAAAAATATTACCTTGAACCCTGCAGCTCATACGGTAGCATTGAATAATGAGTTAATTAATGTCTCGCGGCGTGAATTTTCTTTATTACAAAAATTATTGGAAAATGCAGGGCGTGTTTTATCAAGAGAACATCTTACTCAATCACTCTATGGCTGGGGTGAAGATGTTGATAGTAATGCACTTGAAGTCCACATCCATAATTTGCGAAAAAAATTCGGCCAGAATTTCATCCATACCATACGCGGCATCGGTTATATGATTGACAAAGATAAAGAAGACTCATGATTCGTTCAATACGACACTTCCTTTTAATCAGTCTTTTAATCAGCATGACCATCGCCTCTTCCATCACTGCCATCGGCAATTATTTATTAGACACTAAAGTCATCCAGCCCTACCTCGATGACCAGCTCATAAAATTATTTTCCTTTATTGAAATTATTTCACATGCTGCCGAAGAAGATCCGCATATTCAATCTAAAGTGCATTCTTATTTAAATACTGCAGAAAACATAGGCGCTAAAAATTTACTTTTTCAAATATGGACAAAAGAAAAAAAATTATTACTTTATTCAAAAAATAGTCCGAAAGAATCTATGTTGGATGCCCAGTTAGGATTTAGCGACATACAAATTAAAAATAATAATTGGCGTATGTATGCTGCTATTGACCCCCGCACGCAAAATAAGATTATTGTTGCAGAACTGTATGATATTCGTAACAAACTTGCCGATGATATCACGCGTAACAACGGTTATATTTTATTATTCACTTATCCTATTTTTGGTATTCTGATTTGGATTATTGTCGGCATTGCATTGCGTTCAATTACTCGTGTCACCAATGAAATTTCAAATCGTGCTTCAACCTATTTAGAGCCCGTACATATAGAAAATATCCCCGTCGAAATTAAACCATTGGTCGCTGAATTAAATCAATTATTTTTACGATTAAAACTAGCCTTTGACCGTAATAAGCGCTTCGCGGGCGATGCAGCGCATGAATTACGAACACCGCTTGCGGCCCTTAAAACGCAAGCACAAGTTGCATTAAAAGCAAGTAACGAAGCAGACCGGGTGCATGCGTTACAAAAAGTGGTGCAAAGTGTCGATAGAAGTTCCCACATTGTTGCACAACTTTTAATTTTAAGCCGCCTCAGTCAAGAAGAAGAATTAAATGATATCAAACCTATCGATCTACATAAATTGTCTGCGGAAATTATTGCTTATCTTGTACCAATTGCTCTTGAAAAAAATATTGAAATAGAATTATTGCCGGCACCAGAAAATACGATTGTGCTTGGCAATGACATTGCGCTAGGAATATTAATTCGTAACATTGTCGACAATGCCATTCGTTACACCCCTGAAAAAGGTGAAATTAAAATTTGTATTCTGCGTGATAATGATCAAATCATTTTTCGAGTGATCGATTCAGGGCCTGGAATTCCTATTGAGTTGCGCGAGCGGGTATTCGAACGTTTTTATCGGATTTTAGGCACTCAAGAACAAGGCAGCGGCCTTGGTTTAGCCATCGTGAATCAAATCGCCAGCTTACACCATGCTAAAATTAAATTGAGCACGCCTTCATCTGGAATTGGATTGCAGTTTGATGTGGAATTTCCGGTATGTTATTGATAAAGAGATGCTAAAGAGTGAAATTATTCAATTTATGCAATTCAGACACAACTATTTTAACACCTAATCGAAGGCTCGCTGCAACTTGGCTGAAACAGTTTAATGACAGGGAAATCCAACAAAAAAAATTAACTTGGCCAACGCTTGATATCTTACCTATCCAAAGCTGGCTAGAACGTTTATGGCATGAATACGCCGCTAAAGAAATAACGAATACTTTTCTCCTGCTCAGCGCTTCTCAAGAAGCAGTTTTATGGGAAGACATTCTTAAAAAATCTCCCGAAAATAATGATTTATTACAATTGGGAGCAACAGCAGAACTTGCCAAGTCTGCATTTGAACTCTTAAAATTATGGAATATTGATATTAACCATGCCGCTTTAGATTTTGGTGAAGACAGCCAGGCATTTAAACGATGGGCATTAGAGTTTAAAAAAATATGTAAAAAAAATAATTGGCTTAGTATCGCGAGTCTTCCTGCTTTTCTTCATAAAAACCTGATCGAAAATACCATCAATCCGCCCAAAAAAATTCTTCTGCTTGGATTTACCGAAATTGCGCCAGCCTATCAAAAATTATTATCTGCCTGTCAAGAACGCGGCAGTGAAATAGGCGAAGATATTCCTGAAAAATCTTCTTTTAAACGTTCTATTCAAAAAATAGCCTTACCCGATCAAACAACTGAAATTTATAGCATGGCACGTTTTGCTAAATCCATTTATGACACCAACGAAATAAAACCTCCTCATTTAATTGGCTGTGTCGTACCGTCATTAGAAACATTACGCGATACAATTTTACGTATCTTTTCAGACGTTTTTTCAGAAAACAATACATTCACACGCGATACGACCCTCTTGCCATTTAATATTTCTGCAGGGAAAAATTTAAACGAATTTCCTGTTATTAAAGCCGCTTTACAATTTTTGAAATTAAATCTCGGAGTAATTTCAATTGAAACCATGAGTTATTTTTTACGCTCGCCTTTTTTAGGCGAAGCAGAAGAAGAGCAATTTTCAAGAGCTTATTTTGATACTTGCTTACGAAGTGCAAACGCTGCTTCATTCTCTCTTAAAACATTTTTATCACCCCATAAAAATTATTCTCTCGCTGCCATATCCCCTAAATTAAATAAACGTATCCATCATTATGTAAAATATATTGAAAGCTTTCCAAAAAAACGGGCATTTAGCGAATGGGCAAAACAATTCATTGAATTATTAACTTTATTGGGCTGGCCGGGTGAACGCAGTTTAAATAGTGAAGAATATCAAGTCACGACACGTTTTTTAGAATTACTGAGAGAATACAGCACATTTGATCTGCTGCTTACGACCTCATCTTTTTCAGAAGCCCTACATGCTTTAACACAATTAATAGCCCGCACCACTTTCCAACCAGAAACACCTGATGCGTCCATTCACATTGTAGGAACGCTTGAAGCGGTTGGTTTGCCTTTTCAACATTTATGGGTAATGGGTTTTGATGATACTCATTGGCCAGCAGCTCCAAAGCCACACCCTTTAATTCCAAAGCAGCTGCAAAAAAAATTGCACATGCCGCACGCAACCAGCGAACGCGAATTGATTTATTGCAAAAAATTAGTCACTCAACTTAAAGAACATCCAAAAAACATTATATTTAGTCATGCCGAAAAAGAAGAAGAAATGGATTTACGCCCAAGTCCTTTATTAAATCATATTGATACTATCACGTTAGATGATATCAAACTGAGTGATTATGAAAGTATTCCCGAAAAAATTCACTCCAAAAAATCAAGTGAAATTTTTCTAAATGATATTGCCCCGCCCATCAACGATACCGAAATCATTCACGGCGGTACCGCTATTTTCAAGCAACAAGCAGCATGCCCTTTTAAAGCCTTTACAGAATTACGTTTGCATGCACGTTCTTTAGAAACACCTACATTGGGTTTGCGCAATATAGAACGCGGAAATATTATGCATAAGGCCCTAGAGCTTATTTGGAAAATAATTAAAAATTCAGACAATCTTAAGCTGCTAACTGAACTAGAATTAAAAAAACTGATTCAAGAAAATGTAAATCATGCGATACGAAACGTTGTTCCAGATAATTTACAAAAAAAATATTTATTGCTTGAGCAAAAACGATTGGAAAAATCATTACTTGAATGGTTAATGCTTGAAAAAAATCGTCCTGCATTTAATGTTATTTTTCAAGAACACGAAACCCATTGTTCGATAGGGAAAATCCCTCTGACCTTACGCATTGATCGCGTAGATGAGTTAAACGATGGTCAGTATCTTATTATTGATTATAAAACAGGAAAAAATAATCATATCAAAAATTGGTTTAGCGATCGCTTAGATGAACCGCAGCTTCCCTTGTACTGCATTGCAAATGCCGAAAAAACCATTGGCATTGCCTTTGGTCAATTACATGCAGATAACATGGACTTAATGGGGATCAGCAAAAAAAACATTGATATTTCTTCTATTAAAACATTACCGGAAATATCTTATGCTAAAAGTTCCCAGTGGGAACAACAATTACAGGAATGGAAAAAAACGCTTGAAAGCTTAAGTCATGATTTTCAACAGGGAATTGCAACCGTTGATCCTAAAGACCGTGATCAAACCTGTAATCATTGTACATTACATACCTTTTGCCGGATTTACGAACAATGATGATTGATGATAAAGAAGCACGTTTACGTGCGTTAGACCCCAAAACCTCATTCATTGTGCAAGCACCTGCGGGTTCTGGCAAAACTGAATTACTGATACAGCGTTTTTTAGTTTTATTAGGCACTGTTACCCAACCAGAAGAAATCATTGGCATCACTTTTACTAAAAAATCAGCCGCAGAAATGCGCGCACGGATTATGCATGCATTACACCAAGCATTACAAAAGAAAAAACCAGAATCACTGCATGCGCAAAAAACCTTAGAATTGGCCGAAAAAGTATTGCAACAAAATGAAAGCTTGCAATGGAATTTGCTAGAAAGCCCGCATCGTTTACGTTTGCAAACTATTGACTCATTCAACGCATATCTTACTCGACAATTGCCAATACTATCCCGTTTTGGCGCAAATCCAGACATTACCGACGATGCTACTCCTCTTTATCGGCAGGCTGCACAAGAATTCCTTTCTCATTTAGAAGAAAATCATCCATGGTCAGATGCCATTGCAACCATTATTTTTCACATGGATAATGATTTGACAAAAGTTGAAATGTTATTAGTAAACTTACTTGCCAAACGAGACCAATGGCTAAGATATATTATTTTAAACTCTCATGATCCAGTATTGAGAAAAACACTTGAGAAAAGCTTAGAGTCCATCGTAACAGATGCTCTACAAAATCTAGACTTGCATTTACCAAAAAAATATCGCGATGAATTGCTTTATCTATTAAAATTTTCTTCAAAAAATTTGAGAGAAAATAATAAAGAATCGCCTATTGCATCTTGTCTATATTTAAGAAATATACCAGAACCAACGCTAAATCATAGCAAATATTGGCTTGCAATTGCTGAATTACTACTGACAAAATCAAATCAGTGGCGAAAAAGATTTGATAAAGACATTGGGTTTTTACCCGCAGATTTTTATAAAAATTCGAATGAAAAAAAATTAGCTCAAGATGCTAAACAGAGAATCTTTTCTTTAATAGAAAACCTTAAAAATGAAAAAAACCTATTATCTGCCTTTGAAGAATTACGATTAGCGCCTGCTTTCACTTATCAGGAATCTCAATGGAAAATATTAGATGCATTGCATACCGCATTAAAAGTAGTGACTGCTGAATTACATGTCGTATTTCAGCAACAAGGAAAAATAGATTACATTGAAAATGCCTTGGCAGCCGACACTGCATTAGGAACAGATGAGTCGCCCACTGATTTAAATTTATTATTAGATTATCAAATAAAACATATTCTGGTGGACGAGTTTCAAGATACTTCAAATAATCAATATCAATTACTCAAAAAACTTTCTGCAGGCTGGGAAGTAGGCGATGGCCGCACCTTTTTTTTAGTCGGTGACCCTATGCAATCCATCTACCGCTTTCGTGAAGCAGAAGTTGGGATATTTATCCGTACACGCCAACACGGCATAGGAAATATACCGCTTCAATCTCTTACATTGACCACTAATTTTCGTTCAACGCCCGCTATTCTTGATTGGATCAATGAGCATTTTCATCATATCTTCCCTTCTTTTGACGATATTGCGACAGGTGCCGTTTCTTATAGTAGAAGTAAAGCACATGATACTGAGCTAACAGAACACTCACATGTCACATTACACGCTTTTAAAAACGCGGAAGAAGAGACTGAAGCAAAAGCCATTACCAAATTAATCAAACAGTATAAAAATCAATATCCAGCAGAAAAAATAGCGATTTTAGTCCGCTCTCGTACGCATTTACGTCACATTGTGCTTGCTTTAAAGAAAGCGCATATTCCTTACCGAGCGATTAATATTGATCCCTTAATTGAACGTCCCTTTATTCAAGATTTGATTGCTTTAACGAGGGCATTATTTCACGTTGCCGACCGCGTTGCCTGGCTTGCTATTTTGCGTGCGCCTTGGTGCGGATTATCATTAAGTGATTTATTTATTTTATCGAATAGTCACACAAAAAAAAGTCTTTGGGAGCAATTACAAACAGATTCTATTTTTGATGAATTAAGCAGTGATGGACAAGAAAGATTACAACGTATTCTTCCTATTTTAAAAGCCAAAATGGCAGAACGTTATCGTAAAAATACACGTTATTGGATTGAAAGCACTTGGCTTTTACTAGGTGGTCCTGCTTGTTTAGAAGAAAAATCAGATTTAGAAGATGCAGATGCTTATTTTAATTTATTAGAAAAATACGAAAAAAATAGTGAGTTACTGAATCTTGATACTCTTTATGAACATGCAGGACTTTTATACGCAAAAGCAGAGACGCATACTGATGATACATTGCATATCATGACCATTCATAATGCAAAAGGACTTGAGTTTGATACCGTTATTTTACCTTCTCTTCAGCGCAAAGCATCGCATGATGAAAAACAATTGCTGCTCTGGATGGATCAACCACGCCAAGATGGAAAAAGTGCTCTTATTATAGCGCCGATCCAAGGTGTCGGAAAAAATAGTGATCCTATTTATGACTATATTAAGAGACAGCATGCGATTAAAAATAATTACGAAAAAAATCGTTTATTATATGTAGCCGCAACACGCGCTAAAAAACGTTTGGATTTATTTTTTAATATAAAAGACAAAGAAACAGTCAATACACATAGTTTACTTGAAGAATTGTGGCCTCTTGTTAAAAATAAAATTTCCTATCAAGAATCTTTTCCTCACGAAACACATGATAAAACCTATGTTCGTCATATCAAACGTTTTCCTCTTCCATGGAAAAACCCTATTCAAGAACGTAATCTCACAGAAGATATGGCTTATCATCAAAAAAATCCGGGATTCCAATTAAAAGACCCTCTCCCGAAATATAGAGGAATATTGATACATCAAATTTTACAACAAATGAGTTATTTCGGAATTTCTTGGTGGCAAGAAAAAGATTTTTCTGTTACCTCTAGTTATTTAAAAAAACACTTACTACAACTAGGCATGCCGCATACTGATCTAAATACAGAAATCGAATTCATTCATCAAGCGATTAAAAATATTTTAAATGATGAACGAGGAAAATGGATTTTATTTCCTCATCAAGAGGCAGAAGCCGAATACCGTTTGACCGCAACCATCCAAGGAAAATCGCGGCAACTCATCATGGATAGAACATTTGTGAATGATAATATTCGTTGGATCATTGATTACAAGACTTCAATTTTTAATAGAGAAAATTTATCTGAATTTTTACTCGAAGAACAAAAGAAATATCAACAACAAATGTTTTACTATTTTGAAGCAATGCGAAGCAAAGATAAAAGACCTATCCGAATGGGACTTTATTTTCCGCTCATTCCTGCGTGGCAAGAGTGGACATTTGAAGTTTAAATATTGCAACTGTTCCCGATGATGTCTACAATACTAGGGGCTTGCCATCTTCGTCAGTATTAATTTCTGGAAAGATGTTGATCGAATTTTTCATATTAAGCTTTCATCCGTTTCAAATGCTATATCTACTACGCCTTGAGGTTCAAATTGGGCAATGAAATGTTTATATGATTCAATCCGATTGCCTACTGAAGTTAGAAGTAACTGCTGGCCATAGAGCGCTATATCTTCTACGATTCGTTCATGCCGGTAATATGCCAAGATTGTCCTATTGATTTCAGTTTTTCCATAGCCCTTATAAAAATATTTTTCCTCATGCGGCCTATTCCAAATATTAGCAACACCTCCACCAATAAACATGAGGTCACGTTCTTTAGGTGCCATGATAGGATCATCCCAATCCACCATATAAATAATGTCATTTCCATCCATTAGCACATTGCCGCCATGAATATCGGAATGGCACAACACGAATTCTGGTAATTGCTCTTGAATTTGTTTTCCTAATTGTTCAGCTCTGTCTACCAGGCGATGAATTGTCACTGAATTTTTTTTCATAAAAGCTATTAACTTTAAAGCAATTTCGTCACCGCTTAATTCCGATTTAATGTGAACATAGAGCGACCGAACAGCTTCTCGCCATTTAGATGCATAATCTTCACGTCGGATCATGCGTTGAATTGACGGCGGTACATCAATTTTGTGAATTTGTTTCATCACGGCGCCGAGAGTCATCCATTGCTCGTCCGTTAAATCACGGCTAAATCCATCTTTTCCTTCGACAAATGGAGACACGATGAGGGTAAAGTCATCAATATGCTGAATGGGTTGCCCGTGCTTGGTTTTGATAGGAGGAATGATTTGTTGAATTCCAGCGTCATGTAACAGCGCTATTATAGTAGCACTAATATCATGATGATGACCGCGCTTTAGCTTTATGAAATAAGATGACTGGTCGTGCGTCTCTGCTTTATATACTGATGCGTTCAAATCTGCGCCCAAAGGAAGAAAGGTAAGCCTAGCAACTTTAATGCCATAATTAGCGTTTAGGCA
>AMFJ01001648.1_pt1 | contig 11469 bp, 13 predicted proteins | sample 427208 | NCBI WGS metagenome assembly AMFJ01 (sample SAMN02954298, study PRJNA114691) | groundwater metagenome | biome: aquatic; feature: subsurface aquifer; material: sediment; isolation source: subsurface aquifer sediment | place: USA: Rifle, CO | collected 2008-08
GCCGGTGGTCGTCGTGCGCAAATTACAACGCTTGCGCGTGCGGGTATGGCAACGGGTCTTGCTGGTTTGTTCTTAGAGGCACACCCAGATCCGGAAAAAGCCAAGTGTGATGGTCCATGTGCGCTGCGCATGTCTCAGCTTGAGCCTTTCCTGGCACAGCTAAAAGAATTGGATACCTTGGTCAAAGGTTTCGAAAAGTTAGATACACACTGAGTTTATCACTCTTGCGCTGCCGTATAGGCAGCTCATATTAATCAACTGAGGAATAGTTCATGAGCCAAATCGTTGACATTCGTGCACGTGAAATTTTGGACTCTCGTGGTAACCCTACCATCGAAGCAGACGTAATCTTAGCATCTGGCGTAGTTGGCCGTGCATGTGCACCATCTGGTGCTTCAACTGGTTCTCGTGAAGCTTTAGAACTTCGTGATGGCGATAAAGCGCGTTACTTAGGTAAAGGCGTTAAAACTGCGGTAAATAACGTAAATACGTTAATCCGTGACGCTTTGGTCGGTAAATCAGTATTCGAACAAAAAGACATCGATAACACGATGATCGCGCTTGACGGTACTGAAAACAAAGAAAAACTAGGTGCAAACGCAACTTTGGCAGTGTCTTTGGCTGCTGCTCGCGCTGCTGCTGAAGAAAAGAAAATTCCTCTTTTCCAATACATCGCAGATCTTCGCGGTCAAACGATTCTAACTATGCCTGTACCAATGATGAACATCATCAATGGTGGTTCACATGCAGACAACAACGTCGATATTCAAGAATTTATGATTGAGCCAGTAGGCTTCACTTCATTCTCTGAAGCGCTACGTGCCGGTGCTGAAATCTTCCATTCACTTAAATCAGTTTTAAACAAAAAAGGTTTAAACACTGCGGTAGGTGATGAAGGTGGTTTTGCGCCGAACTTACGTTCAAACGAAGAAGCAATCACAGTTATTCTTGAAGCAATTGGTCAAACTGGCTACAAAGCAGGTTCTGACATCATGCTTGCGCTTGACTGTGCATCTTCAGAATTCTACAAAAATGGTCAGTACATTCTTGCTGGCGAAGGCAACAAAGCGTTCACAAGCAACCAGTTCTCTGACTATTTGGCAGGTCTTGTAAACCAGTACCCAATTATCTCGATCGAAGATGGTCTGGACGAATCTGACTGGGAAGGCTGGTCTTACCTGACTTCTATTCTTGGCGACAAGATCCAGTTGGTTGGTGACGACTTGTTCGTAACGAACCCGAAAATTCTGCAACGTGGTATCAACGAAAAAGTGGGTAACTCGATTCTGATCAAATACAACCAGATCGGTACCTTGACTGAAACTTTAGATGCCATCTACCTTGCGAAAGAGAATGGTTACTCTACTGTAATTTCACACCGTTCAGGTGAAACGGAAGATTCAACGATTGCTGATCTTGCAGTAGGTACAGCAGCGGGTCAAATCAAGACTGGTTCACTTTGCCGTTCTGACCGTGTAGCGAAATATAATCAATTACTTCGTATCGAAGAATTGACTAATGCTGCATATCGCGGTAAAGCTGAGTTCAAAGGTTTGAACTAAGCGACTTATGTCAATGTTAAATGTATTCGACTCGACTGCGAGTAAAGTACTGTTGGGCCTTGCGATCATTTTGATCGCAGGGTTTCAATATTTATACTGGTTTGGTGAAGGTGGTTATCATGATCATCAGCAACTGACCCAGAAAATCCAGCAACAAATGGAATTGAATGATGAGCTGAAAGAGCGTAATCGCGTTCTGGCGGCAGAAGTTTATGATTTGAAGAATGGTATTGAAGCCATCGAAGAACATGCGCGTTTAGATCTTGGCCTGATTAAGCCACGCGAAACCTTTATTCAAATGAGCACGATCAGTACTCAATATAAACCGATCTATCTTAATCCTAATTCTAAAGTAGACCTGCGAACCAATGAGTCAGCTGAAGCACCAACCACACCCTAAACTTTGGGTCATTCTTCCAGCTGCAGGTTCCGGTAGCCGTTTCTCCAAAACAGAACTGAAACAATATCAGATGATTCAAGAGCGAACTGTTCTTGAACATACGGTGGCTCGTCTGAATCAACTGCCTTTGGCGGGTTATGTCCTGGCGATTGGTGAACAGGACAACGTCGCAAAAATGCTGCCATTTTCCAGTCAAGAGAAAGCTCATTTCTGTCTGGGCGGTGCCGAGCGGGTGAATTCCGTGTTAAATGCACTCACGTATTTATCTCAAATCGCTTCTGAAGATGAGTGGGTGCTGGTACATGACGCGGCGCGTCCCTGTGTCGGTCTGGATTGTCTGCAACAGTTAGTCAATACGGCGATTACAAATGATCAGGCTGCGATTCTGGCGATTCCGGTGCGAGATACACTTAAGCGTGTAGTAACCAATTTTGATATTGAGGAAACAGTGGATCGCTCGATGCTCTGGCAGGCACAAACGCCACAAATGGCCAAGCTAGGTGTGTTAAAACGGGCGCTTGAGCAGGCTTTGCAAGATGGTGCCACGATTACCGATGAAGCTAGTGCGCTGGAACATATCGGTAAGCCGGTGAGTGTAGTACAAGGGCGTTCCGATAATATTAAAATTACCTATCCGGACGATCTGGAACTGGCCAAGCTGATTTTACAGGCTCAGGCTTAAAAATATATTCAAATAATATTTAAATAAAAGCAGAATAAATCTGGCTATAGCGATCTATTCGCTATAGCTTTCACTTATAATTTTGCCATCATTCTTTTTCACCTTTTGGCCAATGATACCTTCACAGCAGTATCGGTTTTTACGTCACTCTTTGCGTGATGGACGTAGTATTAACCCGCAAGATTCATCTCGATGGACCAAGTTGCACCTTGATCCCTGGTTATTGTGCTTTCTGGTTCTCAATGCAATCCTGGGTTTAATGGTGGTGTATAGCGCGACATCCGAAGACTCTGGCATGGTGGTGCGTCAGGCGATCAGTTTTGGAATTGGTTTTGTGCTGCTATTTATCTGTGCGCAGATTCCACCGAAAGTCTATCAGGCGATTAGTCCATACCTGTATGCCTTCGGGATCTTCATGCTGCTTCTGGTCTTTGTGATTGGTGAAAAACGTTTGGGTGCAACCCGCTGGATTACCTTGCCAGGGGTGGGAAGCATGCAACCGAGTGAGGTGATGAAATTTGCCATGCCTTTGATGATGGCATGGTATTTTGCACGTAAGCCATTTCCTCCCAAATTTTTGCATATTGTCGGGGCTTTGATTTTATTGGGCGTACCATTTGTTTTGGTGGCACTTCAGCCTGACTTGAACATTGGCTTGGTAATTCCTGGTATTTTTGTTCTATTTTTAAGTGGGATGTCGTGGCGTCTGATTGGTGGTGCAGCAGCGGCGGTAGCTGTGGCAGCTCCGGCTGCATGGATGTTCGTGCTACAAGAGTATCAAAAAAAACGTATTACTACGCTATTTGATCCGGAGTCGGATGCCTTGGGTGCAGGCTGGAATATTATCCAGTCCAAAATTGCGATTGGTTCAGGTGGTTCCACGGGTAAAGGCTATACTGAAGGTACGCAATCACATTTAGGTTATCTTCCTGAACATCATACTGACTTTATTATGTCGACTTATGCCGAAGAATTCGGTTTTATCGGTGTTTTCCTACTGTTTAGTTTATTCACTGCCATTATTATTCGCTGTTTGATGATTGGTTTAAACAGCTTTCATAACTTTGGCCGTTTATATGCTGGAGCCATGGGGCTGACTTTCTTCTTCTTTGTATTTTTAAACTCAGGCATGGTGAGCGGGATTTTACCTGTGACCGGAGATCCATTGCCGCTGATGAGCTATGGCGGAACGGCGGTGATTTCCATGTTGGCCGGGATGGGCATTGTGATGTCGATTCATACTCATCGATAATTATTCTAAAAGTCGGACTAGTTCCGGCTTTTTTATTATTCTTAAAACAAAACATAAATAATCTCTATTAAGTATAAAAAGGAAGTTAAGTTTGAGTAATATTTTTCGTGAATCAGAAAAAATGTTGGTAGAGCTTGGGAGTGAATTAAATAATTCAATATTTTTGGAGGGTGGGCCTCGGCTTGAGATAGTTTATCAATGCTGTGAATTGTCGATTGAGCATGGTGTGGCTATTCTCAGTTTACTGGAAATAAAAAGAGATATATCTGCGCTTGCCTTGTTTAGAATTCAGTTTGAGGCGGTCGTTAGAGCTTACTGGTTACTTATGGTTGCCTCAAATCAAGAAATACAAAAGTTTGAATTAAATAATGCAGATGACCTTTTAAAGAATATTAAAATCCCGACAGCAGTAGAAATGATAACGAAATTAGAGAATATTGTAGAGATAGCTCATATAGTAGAGATATTTAAAGAGTTTAAATTTTACTCATTAAAACATTTGCATTCTATTGTTCATACAGGACGAAATTCATTAATTCAAAAAAGAGCAGGATTAGCTGATGAGCAAATGCTTGTGATTATTAAACAAGTAAATGGATTTATTACGATGGCTGCACAAATATTGTTAAGACATGCGGGTAAAGAAAAGTATATTCATCACATTCATGCGCAATATAGAAATTGTTTCCAGATGCAGAGTGATATAACAGTAGAACAAAAAGCAGAAATCGATAAGCGATATCAAAAAGCCCTCACTTGAGGGCTTTTTTAATTTCATACTTTAACTGAGAAACCAAGTGTAATAGCCCCAGATCATTAAAGGCCATGCCAAGAATGGACTAAACAACCATTTCCAGAACCAGTGGCGCGGCATAAAGCCAACACCATGGACAAAGCCTCCAGAAATACCAATCATGATATACATCATGGCACTATGGCTATATTCACCGTTGGCATCCAGCATTGCAGAAGGATGAACCAATAACACTGCTGCGAGAGGAAAAGCCAGGAGGCAGGAAATCATCATCGCAAATTTGTTTGGTTTCTTGTCTACAACGGTTTTCTCAAGCGCAGCTTCGGTCATGTTTTATTCCTCATCTAGGTCTTGGTGTTGTTCCATGTAAATGGCAGCAATCACACTGGCAAAACATGCCATCAGTACACCCAGAATCCAAGCAAAATACCACATAGTTGTCTCTCCTTAAGACACAGCCCTTAGTACAGGCTGTGTGAATTATCTTCAATGTGTTTGTTGGTAATCACGCCCCACATCTTGTAATAACACCAAGTGGTATAGATCAGGATCAGTGGAACAAAGATACAGGCAGCAACGGTCATGACCGTTAAAGTATTTTTACTAGATACCGCATCCCACATAGTCAGACTTGCAACCGGGTTAATGCTTGAAGGCATCAGGAAAGGGAATAGGGCAAAACCAGCAGTTAGAATTGCACCGATGACAGCCAGAGATGAACCCAAGAAGCTCAGGCCTGCTTTGTTTTTACCTGCTGCCAAGACAATGATCAAGCCACCCAAAATGCCGGCAATAGGCGCTGCCATCGTGATTGGATAAGTCGAATAGTTGTTCATCCAGCCTGGATTAGCATTGGTCAATACTTCTTTTGCAAGCGGATTGGCAACACCATTGGTATCAAAAGGTGTAACCAAGGTATAGCCTTGAATACCACCAAAATACAACCATGCACCGGCTGCCAGGAAAGTTGCCAAATACACCAGACCCATGATTTGCGTTGCTTTGGCAGAACGCTGACGTAGGTCACCATCTGTGCGTAACATCAGCCATGCACCACCATGTGCACACAGCATCGATAAACTGACCAGACCACAGACAATTGCAAACGGATTCAGCAGGGCAAAGAAGCTACCTGTATAAGTAGAACGTACAGTTTCATCTAAAGTAAATGGTACACCCAGGAACATGTTGCCGAAAGCTACACCAAAGACCAATGCAGGAACTGCACCACCAATGGCTAGACCCCAGTCCCATGAATTGCGCCATTTGGTATTTTCCAGCTTTGAGCGATAGTCAAAGCCGACCGGACGCAGAAACAGGGCAAACAGGACTAGTAGCAGGGCCCAGTACATGCCGGAGAAGGCAGTTGCATAGACCATTGGCCAGGCAGCGAATAACGCACCGCCGGCAGTAATAAACCAGACCTGATTACCGTCCCAGTGCGGCGCAATGGTATTGATCGCTGCACGGCGCTCGCTATCATTTTTGCCCACAAATGGCATGATCGCCATGGAGCCCATATCGAAGCCATCGGTGAGGGCAAAGCCAATCAGCAATACGCCGACCAGCACCCACCAAATGATTTTTAATAATTCATATTCGATCATGCGTGAGTCTCCTAATTTGCCTTCTCTGCAGCTGCAAGCTTTTCAAAATGGTATTTACCGGTATGCAGTGAGCTTGGGCCAAGACGTGAGAACTTGATCATCAGATACATCTCGATAATCAGTAACACGGTATAGAATGCTGCCAATGCAAGGATTGAACCCCAGACATCACCTGTACTTAAGCTTGATGCTGAAAGATGCGTCGGTAATACCTCACCAATGGTCCAAGGTTGACGACCTACTTCTGCCACATACCAGCCAGTTTGCGCAGCAACCCAAGGCAGAGGAAGTGCAAATAATGCAAATTTCAATAACCATGGTTTGTTTTCAGCATTACGTTTTGCTACCGCAAAAGTTGCCAGTGCAAATAGAAGTAGCATCAAGAAGCCAGAAGCAACCATGGCACGGAAGGCCCAGAACAGACTTGGTACGTGTGGAATGGTATCTTTAGCAGCTGCTTTGATTTGCTCTTCAGAGGCATCAACGACATTTGGCGTGTATTTCTTCAGCAGCAGACCGTAACCGAGGTCTTTTTGGCTTTCTTCAAAAGCGGTTTTCAGTTCTGGAGACTGATCACCAGCACGTAATTTTTCCAGTTGCGAATAGGCCACCATACCATTACGGATACGCGCTTCATGCTGAACCAGCAGGTCCTTAATACCTGTAACTTGTTCAGTCGTAGAACGTGTAGCAATCAGACCCATTACATAAGGAATTTTCACTGCATAATCTGTAGTCATGGTTTCCTTATTCGGAATACCGAACAAAGTAAATGGTGCAGGTGCAGGGTGAGTATCCCATTCTGCTTCAATCGCTGCCAGTTTGGTTTTCTGTACATCGCCCAGCTCATAACCTGATTCATCACCCAGTAAAATCACCGAAAGTGTAGAAGCAAGCCCGAAGATGGCTGCAATGGCAAAAGAACGGCGTGCAAAAGGCAGGTCACGTTTTTTCAGCATGTAGTAACTTGAAATAGCCAGGACGAAGATGGCGCCTGTGACATAACCGGCAGACACTGTATGCACAAATTTAACCTGAGCGACCGGGTTAAAGATCAATGCAGCAAAGTCCACCATTTCCATACGCATGGTTTCATAGTTAAATGCCGAACCGACCGGGTTTTGCATCCAGCCATTGGCGACCAGAATCCAGAGTGCGGACATGTTTGAACCCAAAGCCACCAGCCAGGTTACGGCCAGATGTTGTACTTTGGACAGGCGATCCCAGCCAAAGAAGAACAAGCCAATAAACGTCGATTCAAGGAAGAAGGCCATCAAACCTTCAATCGCCAGCGGTGCACCGAAAATATCACCGACATAATGCGAGTAATAAGCCCAGTTGGTTCCGAACTGGAACTCCATGGTCAGGCCTGTGGTTACCCCTAAGGCAAAGTTAATACCAAACAGTTTTCCCCAGAACTTGGTCATGTCTTTATAGATTTCTTTGCCAGAAATCACATAGGTGGTTTCCATAATAGCAAGCAGAAAAGCCAGGCCTAAAGTCAGTGGAACAAAAATAAAGTGATACATCGCGGTCATGGCGAACTGGAACCGCGAGAGATCGACCACGCTTTCAGAAATCATCAACGTGTCTCCTGGATTTGGGAAGGATTGCCGGCGATACGCTCGGCGACTTGGTTATCAAAATTTTTAGGAATCGTAGGCGCATCAAACCAGATATTTTTAATTACCATCAGTAGAATAACCTTGATAATTAAAATAGCGGTTATTTCTCTAACCACTCTCTGGTTTAGATTTTTGGGAACTAAGCTCATTCGACTAAGCCTGTTATATGACTTGTTGTATATTATTAATCTATTGTAACTAAAAAATAAATAGACGATACAGTTTAAATAAATATATATTTATAAGTGTTTGAAAATATTGAATATATATTTATATGAGTTAAAATTTATTCTAAATATTTTTTATTATTTTATGTAATTTTATCGGTTTTTAAATCCGACTAAAATGCTTATATTTATATATTTTAATGTAGATTATTTTAGTTGGATTAATATTTTTTAATCTGATTAAAATGCTTGGTTTTAAAATAAAGAATAAAATTAATCAAACTAAACTGGTTGGTTTTATGAGGGTTGAATATCAGTGTCACAATCTTTCTCACTATATTTATATTGATAAAAAACACACCAAAAAAAGAACATGCTGGAGGCATGTTCTTTTTAAGCTTTGTGAGGGAGACTGGACTTAGAAGTCGTAACGCATGCCTAGAGAAAGACCTAGGCTGTCTTCACCGCGTGCGCCACCTACAGCATTGGTACGACCTTGTGCCCAAGGGGTAAGGTTTGAGTTTTCATCATTTAGTACAGTTGCTATGTTGCCATAAATGCGGACTGTTGGATCTAAACGGTGTTCAAGTCCGATTGCCAGTAAAGTTGCATTCGCATCATCGGCATCGACATCGCGGTGGAATACTTCACCACGGAATGAGGTTTTTGGTGCAAATTTATATTCACCGGCTACACCAAATACTTGTGCATCTGGGTTTGCTTCAGAATTATCATGTTGAAGGAATTGGTATAAACCGCCCAGATTGAATTCAGGGGTGATTTTGTAAGCACCAGCAATACGGAAACCATCGCGTTCGCCACGACCTGCATCTTCTTCATAATGTTCATAGGCAGCAGCAAAATCAACTTTACCTTCTTTATAGGTTAAAGCGAGGTCGTATGCTTTATCATCGCGATTATCTTTATTGGTAGTAGTTGTGGTTCCCGGTACGACTACTGTTACTGGACCATTCACAGTTTCAATTACAGTAGTTTTTGGTGAAGACGTTGACACGCTATCAGGGCTATTACCTTCGTGTAAAGAAAGTGCTGCTAAAACATTAAAGCCGCCGCCAAACTTAGGTGATTTATATTCAATGGTATTGTTATTACGTTCATCAAAACGCAAGTTGCCAGCACGTGTGACGTTACGAACATCACCGACCATATCACCAAAGAAGTTGACCGGGCCACGTGCTACTTTGAATGGGCTGTCAAAACGGCCGATACGCGCTTGACCAAAATCACCTTTTAAACCAACAAAAGTATCGCGAGTTGCAAATTCAACATCATCATTTGCAGAACCACTTGCAAAGTTAATTTCCTGTTCGATTTGACCAAATACGGTCATGCCATTTTCTAGTTTTTGTTCAGCTTTAAAGCCTAGGCGTGAAGAGTTTGAAGAAAGACCTACTTCGTTATAATCCTGGCCATCATCCAGATAATCTAAAGAAACGTGTGCACGACCATATACTTTAACATCAGCAGCAGCTGCCAGCACTGGTGTTAAAATTGTTGCCCCGATTGCTAATGCAGATAACGTTTTTTTCATGTGTTGCTCCAATAAAGACTTTTTTATTCATCGTCTTAAAAACAAGTTTCAGTATTGTTTTGAAACATCTACTGCTCTATTGGTGCCAAGTATTCATTACAAATAAGTCAATATGATTAAGGAAATATTTCAGAAATATTAAAGACAATCATTGCCTTATTTTTTATAGGATTATGAGTGGGGTAAGCAGGATTGATGCAAATACAGCTAAGCTCGGTGTTTGCTGCAAAACTTAAAAATAGGCTAGGTGACTTTTACTGATATTTGAGTGGTTTAATCAAGAGTGAAATACATTAGACATAAAAAATGGAGCCGAGGTTCCATTTTTAGGTATTAAGAATAGCTTAAAGGGCAGCTTTAATTTTCTCAGCCAGCGCTTTAATTTTTTCTTGGTCGCCCATCTGTGCTGCATGTTTGCCCAGATTGTGCAAAGAGGTAGGAACCAGATGGAAATGTACGTGTGGTACGGTCTGACCCGCTGCGGCCCCTGATAATTGCATCAGCACGATACCGTCCACACCTAAACCTTTTTCAATGGCTTTTGCAACTTTCTGTACGATCTGAATCGTATAGGCTGCAGCTTCAGGGGGTAGATCCAGCAAAGTGATTGCCGGAGTTTTCGGAACTACCAGAGTATGACCTTCTGCCTGAGGCATGATGTCCATAAATGCAAGAACCTGGTCATCTTCATACACTTTTATCGCAGGAAGTTCACCGCGTAGAATTCGTGCAAAAATATTCTGATCATCATAAGTCATAAGTACATTCCTTGAGCGTCATTAAACTGAATTATTTACAGTTCAATTCTTTCTGACGATCTTTGATCGCGTCAAGACGTTGTTGCTCTTTTTCCGAGAATTTTGGCTTGGTTGTATAGCAATTGTCATTACCAAACTTGGCTTTTGCTTCAGGATCTTTGAAACAGAAACCTTTAGACGCATAAATCACGTCATGATCATTTTTTAATTTTTTGCACTCTTGTTCAGATGCAAGAACCGATGTTGAAGCCCCGAACAAAGTTGCAAAGCCAATCAATGCTGCAACAGAAAATTTCTTCATGAGAGTTTCCTCTGGGTTATCCACTATATGTGCCTGCCTACTAGTCACAATATGAGGTTTCGTTATCATTATTCAATGGCGAGATATTACTCGATAGTAATATTACTCCATGATTCATACATTTTCACAGCACTGGAAAAATCACTGTTTTTATCCGACAGATCGCTGGCCGCCTGAATCAGATTCTGGGTCAACGAGAGCACAGGCGCAGAAAGTTTGGCTTCACGCGCAAGGTCGATTGCAATGCCTGTATCTTTCGCCAAGAGTGGCAGGGCAAAGGTTACAGGAAAACTGCGGTTTAAAATACGCTGCGGCAAAACGGTTTCAGTCACCATGCTTTTACCACTTGAAGCATTAATACAATCCAGCGCTTCATGCAAGTTTACCCCATGCGCTTTCAGTGTAGTAAAGCCTTCTGCGACGGCACACAGGTTTACAGCCATTAACATATTATTTACGGCCTTCACTGCAAAACCTGCGCCAGATTCACCCACATGCTTGATCAGCTTGCCAAAAGCCTGCATCGCAGGAAGGGCTTGTTCATAGCCCTCTGCATTACCGCCCACCATCACAGTTAACGTGCCATTGTCAGCGCCAATGGTTTGACCGCTGACCGGTGCATCCAGAAAGATTACCCCATGTTCAGCCAGTTGTACTGCCAGTTTTTGGGCAGAATCCGGTACACCACTGGTGCAGTCGACCCAGACTGAACCGGATTTAAGCGGTAAATTTTCCAGAAGTCGTTCAACGTCAGCGCTAGTTGGCAAGCATGAAAAAATCACATCTGCCTGTACGGCCTGTTCCAGTGT
>AMFJ01036131.1_pt1 | contig 11468 bp, 16 predicted proteins | sample 427208 | NCBI WGS metagenome assembly AMFJ01 (sample SAMN02954298, study PRJNA114691) | groundwater metagenome | biome: aquatic; feature: subsurface aquifer; material: sediment; isolation source: subsurface aquifer sediment | place: USA: Rifle, CO | collected 2008-08
AGGAAAAAAGTAACGCCCAGCCGGCAAGGCGATAGAAAAAGAAATAAATTTTTTTAAAAAAAGCCCAGGAAACCTGGACTTACTAGAGTAAATAACTTACAATCAATTCATCCTTGTTATAGGATTAGCGAACTCGGCCGTAAACTCATGAGTTTTCCCCTGCAGATACTGTATCCCCTGAAACAAAAACAGGTTTGCCTTTTCTGTATCTTTGTATTCTTGTTCCAGGATAACATAATCAGGGTCACGAGTTCCTAGTTGATTGATATGCTGCCGTAGAGTTTCGTGTAATTGCCATACCAGTTCTTTGGCTCTGATGGTATTGGCTAACTGTTTTGATTGATCTGAATAATCCATCGCATTTAGTAATTCTTTGATTTTTTTACTATGGGGATAGATAGCATCATCTATTACGATGCTGACTTCTTCATCTCTGAAAGAAACAATCAGATTCTCATTATTGATAAAATTTATTGTTGTCATGATTTGGCGGTTTTTGTTTTGATTGTTTTTACATATTTAAGTAGAAAAGTCAAGGTAGATAAAAATTTGATAATAAATTATTATTTTGATATTACTACTATATAATAGAATAAAAATCATAAAAATCTCTTGCAATCACCCCCAATTTTCCTATAAAACTTACATCACCACCAAAGACAGTAGGTTGCTAAACGCATAAAATACAATCCCTACCTAGGTTCCCATACAAACAATATTTTTTGTATAAGAGCCTCGCTAAGAGTCTTTTTTTTAAATTCGGGGTTTAAGTTTAAAAATTCTGAATTCATAATTTTAAATTCTACATTCAAGATAATGACTATAACCAAAGGAAAAAAAGACGAACTATTCGCGAAATACAAAGCAGATCTAAATGGTGCTACAAATGCTGTGATCGTACAACAAAAATCGATACCGGTAAATGTTGCTAATAAGATCAGAATTGATATGAAAGCGACTCATGGAGACATGAACATCATCAAAAAGAGAATCTTCGTAAAGGCAATCAAAGATGTAGGATTGGAAGAGATCAACGTAGATGCATTAGAAGGATCTGTATTTGCATTGTACGCACATGAAAATGAATTCGGCCCACTCAAAGTGATCAACAAATATTTGAAGGAATTGAAAAAAGACAACAAAGGATCAGAATTCATATTTTTGGGAGGATGGTTTGAAAAGAAATGGCAAGGTGCTGAATACGTTAATGAGCTTGCCAACGTTCCTACAAAAGAAGAATTGTTATCTAAACTTTGTTATCTATTCAATTATCCATTACAATCATTCGCTTGTGTACTTAGCGAGATTGCAAAGAAAAGTGGGGTAGTAGTAGAAGTTAAAGCTGAAGTTAAGGTTGAAGTAAAAGAAGAAGTTAAAGCAGAGGAGGCTCCTACAGCAGAAGCAAAAGTTGAAGAAATTCCAGCTGCCGAATAATCTAGTTATTTAGTCTCGAGGTATGCTTGCCTGTACTATATAGTATATGGCACAGATACTCGTCACAAATAAAGTCTTTATATTATAATTGTTTCAAGAAATGGAACTTACAAAGAACGCACAGAAGATAATGGATCTCATAAAAGAGATGAGTGCAGTAGAATTAAACCAATTAGTAAAAGCTATTGAAGAAGAATTTGGAGTTAGCGCTGCTGCTATGGTAGTTGCTGGTTGAGCTGCAGGAGGTGCTGAAGCAGGTGCTGCTGGAGGACAAGCTGATACTGTCAATATTGAATTGACTGATATTGGACAACAAAAAATCTGAGTTATCAAGGCAGTTAAAGAACTTCTTGGACTTGGACTCAAAGAAGCTAAAGATTTAGTAGAAAAAGCTCCTACACTTATCAAAGAAAAAGTTAAGTATGAAGAAGCTGAAGGTATCAAAGCTAAATTAGAAGCTGAAGGAGCAACTATTTCTTTCAAATAGGCAATTTAGAAGCTTAGAAAATTAGAAGCTTAGATATTTTAGATATCTAATAATCTAAACATCTAAATAATCTAAAAGTCTAATTTATTTTATCAAAAAATAAATTATTATGAGTATATCTGTAAACGATGTAGTCGAGGCACAAGCTCATATTGGTACGCTCAAAAGCGAAGCTCATCCAAAAACTAACAAGTATTGGGCGGGTGTTATCAATAATCTAGCAGTGATTAATCCTGAATCCATCATAGAACAGATCGAAACTGCCAAAGCTAAGATCCTACAAGCAAAAGCTGATGGGAAAGAGATTTTGGTTGTGTCTGAAAAGAAAATGTATGCAGACGAACTCGAGAAGTTAGGTGAAAAATATGGGTTTAATTATCTCAATTACAAACTTCCTTCTGGATTTTTGACAAATTTTGAGACACTCAAAAAAAGAATAGAATCTATGAATACTATGGCTCGTTTTGTAGGTACTGAAAATTATCTTACCTTGACCAAAAAAGAACAATTAGTATACAAGAGAAAGCTTGAAAGAGTTTTGAAAATTTACAAAGGAGTAAAAAATCTTAGTAGAAAACCAGAATTGGTGATCGTACTTGATGGTCAGATGATGGATAACTTCATTAATGAAATTACTAAAACTCCTGGAGTTCAAAGCATTATCATTGCAGGAACTAATTTTTCTAGACGATGGGCAGAGGATAGTATCATCCTTGCAAATGTATCAAGCCACAAAAGTGTAGATTTTGTCTTAAATAATATGTTTAAAGCTTAATTTTTACGCATAAGAATTGCTTAGGCAATTTATCTTCTCTATTTAATGCATATGGAAGAAACACAAGCACCAGAAGTTGCTACTCCTACGATAGTTGAACCTTCGAAAGAAGTATATATACCTAGTAGTACAGAGAAAAAGAGAGCAGTCATGATGTATCTCCTTATAGGGATCATCGTTACAGCCTTCAATAATCAGAAAAAAACTGATTTTGAACAATTTCATCTCAAACAATCATTGGGATGGTGGGCGATATTTCTTCTTCTTATAGTCGTAACATCAATATTCATGTTTATACCTTTCATCAAATATATTCCTATAATCGTAGTGCTAGTTATGGTAGCTTTCTTGGCTATCTTCACCAAAAGTGCTCGAGACGGTAAATATAGTATAGACCAAAAAAACAAATTAGCGATATTTGTTGGATTGGGAGAATGGATTATGACACTCTTTGAGGTAAATAAGGAAGAGAAAACAGAATGAAAAATGAAAAATGAATAGTGAAAAATGTCGGAAAAATATTTATTAATAAAAAAAATACCTACATTATTCATTATTAATTTTAAATTATTAATTATATTGAATATGTGAAATATAGAACTATTGAAAAAATTGAGAGAGATGACTTTTGCTCCTATCAAGGATTGTAAAGAAGCTTTGGCTGAAGCGGGTGATGACTTAGAAAAAGCACAAGAAGTGCTCAAGAAAAAAGGAATCGCAAAAGCGGGAACTAGAGCAGAAAGAGAAACTAAGGAAGGTATCGTCAAAGTAGTTGAAAATAACGGAAAAATAGCAGGACTTAAACTTTTGTGTGAAACAGATTTCGTAGCAAAAAACGAAAACTTCCAAGGATTATTTGATTCTGTCCTTAGTCAAATCGCTAAAAGCGACAAAGAAGTCTCTTCATTTGAAGATCTTGATCCTACTATAGCAAAAGCTATTGATGATGAAGTAAAAGAATTTATGGGAAAAACAGGTGAAAATATGAATATCAGTGGAGTATTGGTGACAACACAAAAAGCGTTTGTCTATAATCATCCAGGAAATAGAGTCTCTTCACTTATTTTCTTCGAAGGAGGAAATGATGAAATAGCAAAAGAACTTGCTTTGCAAGTGACTGCTATGAATCCTACCTATGTATCATTTGATCAAGTAGATGAAAAAGAAATAGCAAAATTGAAAGAGGAATTTAGCGCAGAGCTCAAAGCTGCTGGGAAGCCAGAAGCGATGATCGCTCAGATCGTTGAAGGAAAAATTAAGAAAGCATTAGCAGATAATGTTCTTCTAGAACAAGAATGTATCAGAGACGGTTCAAAAAAGGTAAAAGAGATTTTACCAGCTGATATGAAAGTGACTAAATTTATTAGAATGGCAATCTGAAGTTAATATTTAGAAAACCGTAATATATTAATCTTTTAATATCTTAAAAGTATAATAATGCAAAAGTATGATGTAGTATTGTTGGTTGATGCGTCTTTGTCAGAAGTTAATCGCAAAGAAGTGGTTTCTGAATTTGAAAAACTCATCAAAACAAATATCGTAGCAGAAGATGCGTTAGGACTTCAACAATTAGCCTACGATCTAGGAAGCAAAGCTTGAAACGATAAGGCATATGTATATTCATACTGCATCCAAGCGGAAGCTGAAGATTTGGATATGATCAAAAAAAATGTCTTATATAACAAAGCCATTAAGAGATATTTCATCTTCAAGATGGACAAAACTGAAGAATTTCTTACATTTGCAAAATTAGATAAAGAGCTCAATACTGTTATAGAAGCATGGGATGCTAAAAAACTTTGACAAAAAGTAGATTTTTTCAGCGACAAAAAAAATGCTAAATATCTCAATCGAAAATCAGTAGTGATGTTGAAAAAATATATTACGAGATTTGGTGACATCAAACCAAGAGAATATACTTTCAATGCAGTAGGAACTCAAAAGAAACTCAAAAAAGTTATTCTTAGAGCTAGAGAACTTGGATTTATAGCATACAAAAAATAATCATAAAAGCATTCAATGAGTAAAATTTATAATTTAACATTATGATAAAATGGCTAGTAAATTAAGAAGAATAAGGAAGTATTCTCGAGATAAAAGAATAGGTAAACATGGATTTAGGAAAAGAATGGAGACTGCAGGATGAAGAGCAGTGCTCAGTAGAAGAAGACAAAAAGGAAGAAAACAATTGACTCCTCAAAGATCGTAACCCGGTTTTTGAATTTTTTTGTTTTTTAGATAAAGAAAATTTTTGACTATCTTAGTGTAGTCCACATTCATCGTTTATTTTCTTATCCCCAATAACCTTATGAAATCAAAAAAAACTTCTCAAAACAAGAAGGAAGCAAAAAAAACAAAGAAACCCGTAGCAAAAAAAGTGAGCAAGCCTGTAGCAAAGAAAGTGAGCAAACCTGTAGTAAAAAAAGCTAGCAAACCTGTAGCAAAAAAAGTGAGTAGACCTGCAGTAAAGAAAATTAGCAAACCTATAGTAAAAAAAGTTGCTAAACCTGTAGCTAAACAAGCTAAACCTATAGCTAAACAAGCTAGTACACCCATTGCTGCACCCAAAAATATAGAAAATCTCCATCATACGGCAATAAATAAACAAATCAAAACTTTCAGCAAACAAAGCAAAAAACAGATACCAGAAATATTCAAAGACTTCTATAGAGAATGAGATAGGATATTTTTGCGTAGTCCAAAAAAATTCGCTGCATTCCCTGATCTTCTAGATCTTCAAAAAAGAGGGTATGACGACTTTATCAAAAAATATATCAACAAACTTTTCAACAATATCAACCCGGTTTGGGATATTGCATGAGAAAAAATGTATGTAGAGATAGATGATATCAAAATATCTGAACCTATCGATGATGCAAAAACCTGCAAGAAAAAAGAATTGACATATGGAGGGATCATCACAGGTAAAGTGAAATTAAATGAGATCCATGATGATGGAAAGAAAAAGACAGAGAAAACATTATTCAGCAAACGTGCAAATATAGGTATTTTGCCACTTATGACGCCATCAGCTTCATATATCATCAATGGAGTGGAAAGAGTAATCATTTCGCAGATCATCAGATCATACGGTATATTTTTTGCTAAAAAAGAGTTTAGATATTCTTTCAAAGTGATCCCTGAAAATGGACCATGGTTGGAGATACAGACAGAAAAATCAGGAGTAGTGGTAGCAAGGATCAACAAATCAAGAAAATTCCCTATCACGACATTACTTAGGATTTTCGGAATAGAAAATGATGAAAGCATCAGAGCTCATTTCAAAGATAGTTTTGATGAAGAAGATTTCAATTACCTCGAAGTCACCCTCAAAAAAGACACTACTACTGATGCATTATCAGCAGCAGAATTCGTATATAACAAGATCAGACCAGGAGAATTGATTGATCCGGAAAGTGCGCTCAATTATATCAAAAACCAATTTCTTTCTACAGAAAGGATTTTTGTCGGAAGAATCGCAAGAAGAAAAATCAACGCAAAATTGGGAATCAAAAAACCATTGGACGGTGATATAGCGAATATTTTTGATGGCGAAGATCTTATAGGAGCACTTAAATATCTCTTCAATATCTCAAATTTCAAAAAATGATATCATACTGATGATTCAGATCATCTTTCAAATAAACGTATCAGATCCATGGGAGAGATTCTCTATGCACATCTTCAACCCGTGATGAGAAAATTCGTTAAGAGTATCAAAGGAAAATTAAGTATCTTGAATCTTGAAAATCCACTTAAGATCACCGACTTGGTAAACTTTAAGATTGTTGATAATGCAGTGAAGAGTTTCTTTGCTACATCCCAGCTTTCTCAGTTTTTGGATCAGATTAATCCGCTATCAGAAATTGAACATAAGAGAAGAATTACCGCCCTCGGACCTTGAGGACTCAAAAGAGAAACCGCAAAATTTGAGGTACGTGACGTACATCCTTCGCATTATGGAAGAATATGTCCTATTGAAACACCAGAAGGACAAAATATCGGACTGGTAATTTACCAATCATTATATTCTCGTGTAAACGACGAATGATTTTTGGAAACTCCAGCACTTAAGATCTATCGCGAATTACCAGCAAAAAGAGAGGTGTTGATCAACAGAATCGCTCATCGTGATATCCATGAATTAGATGCAAAAGGAAAAGAGCTCAAGGGGGTGATCGTAAAAGAAGATCATTACATTGATGACAAAGCAGCAAAAGAGATAGAGAAGACATATGGTAAACTTTGAAAATCTATAGGTGTAAAACCATTCTTTACAGACGAAGTAGAGTATATTTCTCCAGAATTGGATGAAAAATGCTGTATTGCTGATGCAACAACGCCTATCGATGCCTACAATAATATCACAGAAGTACGTGTAGCTGCAAGACAATTCAACGAGATGGGAATGTTCCATGTAAGAGATGTTACGCATGTAGATGTCAATCCATCACAGATATTTTCACCAAATACCTCATTGATTCCATTCGTAGATCATAACGATGCGGTGCGTGCCTCTATCGCAACAAATCAACAGAGACAAGCATTACCATTACTCAAAAATGATCCTCCATTGGTAGGTACAGGACTTGAAAAAGATATCGTACAGATGACTCATGCCGTGATCAAAGCTGAAGCTGACGGAGAGGTTATATATGTAGATGGAAAAAGAGTTAAAGTAAAATACAAGACAGGTATCAAAGAATACCCGTTGATTGTTTTTGCAAGATCAAATAGTAAATCATGTATGACACAGATACCTAGAGTTTCACTAGGAGAAAAATTACAAAAATGAGATCTTATCGCAGAAGGACCATGTTCTGTAAATGGAGAAATGGCACTCGGAAAAAACCTCAGAGTAGCGTTTATGCCATGGAAAGGATATAACTATGAAGATGCGATTGTAATCTCTCAGAGATTGGTAAAAGATGATGATTTGAGTTCGATCCAAATAGAAGAATATGAAATAGAAGTAGCAGATACTAAACTTGGACCTGAGGAAACTACCAACGATATTCCAGGAGTTTCTATGAACAAGCTTAGGAATTTGGATGATGAAGGAGTAATCAGAATTTGATCTATCGTCAAATGATGAGATATCGTTATCGGAAAAATCACACCAAAATCTGAAGGAGAACTTACTCCAGAAGAAAAGCTTATTCAAGCTATATTTGGAGACAAATCAAAAAACGTCAAAGATACATCATTATATGTCCCATCAGGAAGTAGTGAAGGAAAAGTCATCGATGTTGTTGTTCTTGATGCAAAAAAATGAGATAATCTAATGGCAGGAGTAAGAAAGAAGATCAAAGTATATGTTGCAAGTACAAGAAAAATAGAAGTGGGAGATAAACTCGCTGGAAAACATGGAAATAAAGGTATTATCTCTATCGTGGTGCCAGAAGAGGATATGCCATTTACAGAAGATGGAAAACCGGTAGATGTAGTGCTCAATCCGCTTGGAGTAATTTCTCGTATGAACATGGGACAGTTATTCGAATCACAACTCGGATATATCGCGAAACATTTTGGAGTGCAATTTGCAGTTCCTACCTTCTCAAAATTTTCATCAGAAGATTTGACGGAATTCACTAAGATGTGTGGTATGGAAGATTTGAAATTCAATATCTACAACGGAGAAGACGGTAGAAAATATGATCAGAAAGTGACGGTAGGATACATGCATATCCTTAAACTTGTACATATGGTGGAAGATAAGATACATGCAAGATCTGTTGGACCATACTCATTAATCACTCAACAACCGCTTGGAGGAAAATCCAGACAAGGAGGTCAGAGATTCTGAGAAATGGAAGTACGGGCACTAGAAGCGTATTCTGCAGTATATACACTTCAAGAGATGCTTACAGTAAAATCTGATGATGTTATCGGAAGAAATAAACTCTACGAATCTATCATCAAAGGTCAGAAACCAAAGATCGGTGGATTACCGGAATCATTTAATTTACTTACATTCCTTTTCAAAGGATTGTGTCAGAATATAGAACCATTGAGTATCGAAGAACTTGAGATCGTCCAAGAAGATAGAATCAAAAAGATAGTAAATCTTGGACTTTCATGAGTGATGAAGAGTAGTGCTGTAGGAGAAGGTGAAGAAACTGTTACAGAAGAGGATGTAGCTCAAGAAAAAGAGGAAATCATAGATAACGTAATACAAGAGATGCAAGATTTCTGAGAACTGGAATAAAAAAAATAATTAAAAATTAAAAATGAAAAATGAATAATGTTGGAAAAATATTTATTTAAATAAAAAAAATACCAACATTATTCATTATTAATTATTCATTATTCATTGAGTTTAGATATTTATTTTCTTACTAAGGAGATTAGTATGAATAAAACAAAATTTGAAGGATTGATCGTAAGACTCGCTTCTGTCGAAGATATAGAGAAGTGGTCACATGGGGTAGTGGATAATCCTGATACGGTCAATTATAGGACAGGTAAACCTAAACAAGGATGATTGTTTTGTGAATCCATTTTTTGACCCGTGAAAAATTATGAATGTAGTTGTGGAAAATATAAATGAGTGAGATATAAGGGAATAGTCTGTGAAAGATGTGGAGTGGAAGTAACAAGTTCTAGAGTCAGAAGATCAAGGATGGGACATATCGAACTAGCAGTTCCATTACTTCATATCTGGTACAAATCAAGCCCATCAGGAGGAGTCAATCAATTACTCGGTATCTCTGCAAATGAGATCGATAAGATATTGAGCTTCGTAAAATATATCATGGTCCAAAAAGTGGACAAAGATTTTGAAAAGAAAATCAAAGAAAAAATCAAAGAGGATTTTGATGTAAGGATCAAGGAACTCGAAGTGCTCTACAAATCAGAACTTGAAAAAGAGAAAGATAATTCAAAAAAAACTAAAGAGATAGATAAATTATTCAGTGATAACAAAGATTCTCTAGACAAAGAATTCAATAGGATCAAATCCATCATTGCTGATTTAGCGGTAGGTTCTACTATTTTCGAAAACGATTTTAGGAATATCTTCGCAAGATTTTCACATTTGATTGTGTTCCAATCAGGTCCTGAGGCTATCTTAAAATTGCTTCAAGTCATAGATGTAGAAAAAGATATCAAAAAGAATATTGAGATATTCAAAAATACTAAGTCAGAAGAACAAAGGAAAAAGCTTATAGCATTGATCAAATTACTTATCAACTTACATGTTTCTGGAGTAAAACCGGAAAATATGATAATAAGGAAATTACCTGTAATTCCACCGGATCTTAGACCGGTAGTACAGCTCGAAGGAGGAAAGTTCGCATCATCAGATGTTAACCTATTCTACAGACGTGTACTGATGAGAAATATCAGATTGAAGAAAATGATTCAAGTAGGGATGCCTGATGTCGTAAAGAAAAACGAAATCAGACTTTTGCAGGAATCAGTAAATAATCTTTTGGTTGGAGAAAAAGCCGGTGCTGGTGGAAACAGCGGTGCAGGTATCAAAGTCTTCAAATCGCTTTCAGATATGCTTTCTGGTAAAGAAGGTATCTTCAGAAAGAATTTGCTTGGAAAGAGAGTGGATTACTCAGGAAGATCTATTATTACTGTAGGTCCTGAGCTCAAACTTAACGAATGTGGATTACCGATCTATATCGCGGTCAAGATGTTCACTCCGTTCATCATCGGAAAACTTATTGAAAAGAAAATCGTATATACTCCAAAACAAGCTGAAAAACTCATCAAGGAAGAATCTCCGCTCGCGTTGAAATTCCTCGAAGAAGTGATTAAAGACAAGTGGGTGTTACTCAATCGTGCACCGACATTACATAGACTTTCTATCGAAGCGTTCAAGATTATCTTGATGCCAGGAAAGACTATCAGAATCCATCCGTTAGTGTGTCCTTCATTCAATGCCGATTTCGATGGAGATCAGATGGCGATACATTTGCCGATTTCTGATGAAGCGCAAAGAGAAGCAAGAGAATTGATTGCTGCCGACAAAAATATCTTGAAACCGGGATCAGGAGAGCCGACTATTGCACATTCACAAGATATGGTGCTTGGTGTCTACTATCTTACAGATTTTTATGATCCAAGAACTCCTCAATATAAGAGCGAAGAAGAATGGACAAAAAAACCTATCACAGGAATATTCCCTGATATAGAAACAGTGCTCAATAGTTATGATAATGGAGAAATTTTTGTCAAAGACAAGATCATCTTGAATTACAATAACGCACCGATTGAAACTATGGTAGGAAGAGTTATCTTAAACTCCGTACTCCCTGAAAGGATCAGATTTATGAATAGCAAGCTCAAAAATAAGGATATCAAAAAATTATTGAGTAGGATATTTGATGAATATGATATGCAGACGACAGTATATGTAGCTGATGATATCAAAAATCTTGGATTCAAATATGCAACTCTAGGAGCTACTTCAGTTAATATCCTTGATATGAGGGTACCAAAAGAAAAAGAGGAAGAACTCAAATGTGGAGATAGTAAAGCGAATGAAGTCTATAAATATTTCTTCAAATGATTCTTTTCTGAAGAAGAGAAACACAGATTTATCGTTAAGATATGGACTGACGTCAAAAAGAAGATTGAGGAAAGTCTCAAATGAATCACGGGACCAGGACAAGATCTTTATACGATGGTAGATTCATGAGCGAGATGATCACAGACACATATGACGCAGATTGCAGGTATGAAAGGACTGGTAGTCAACCCACAAGGAGAGATTATCGAGCTTCCGATCAAAAACTCATTCGTTGAATGATTGAGACCTAT
>AMFJ01024291.1_pt1 | contig 11467 bp, 11 predicted proteins | sample 427208 | NCBI WGS metagenome assembly AMFJ01 (sample SAMN02954298, study PRJNA114691) | groundwater metagenome | biome: aquatic; feature: subsurface aquifer; material: sediment; isolation source: subsurface aquifer sediment | place: USA: Rifle, CO | collected 2008-08
TTTTGCGGCCTGCCTACCGGTAGGCAGGCTTCAGCATATAAATTTACGGGCAATAAGACATGAAGATCCTGAAACAAGTTCAGGATGACATAAAAATTAATTATCTTATATTTTTATGTCAGTTCTTGATCGGCATGATTATGTAGGTGTATGAAAGATTTTCTTCCCTTTTTTCTCCCTGAACCATTCGGAGGACTGCTGGCGAAGATCCGCTGTTCATGAGCAGAACCATGTGTGAAGTTCCCATTGCTTGAAGTCCATCCACCATGTAGCGAGGATTAAAAAGCGCTTCCTGTTCAGGTCCTTCAACTTGCGCATTCAAAATAGTTTTATTCTCGCCAACTTCTTCAGCCCGAGATTGGACATACACTTCCTTACCCTCAGGATTTACTGTAAATTTGACCTCTCCAGCTTTACTGTGAGTGAAAATGCCTGCGATCTTCACTGCTCTCAAGACAGAGTCTTTTTCGAGAACCACCCTGGTTGCAAAAGATTCCGGAATAATTTGTTGATATGGAGGATATTTGCCGTTAATAAGCCTTGAAACGATCCTGACATTGTCCACTTGAAAAAAGATTTGGCTTTCCTCAATTCCGATTTTTATTTCCTGCGTGTCATTACCTATAACTCTGAAAACTTCAGAAAAAGTATTAAGTGGCACAATGATGGAGCCAGTTTTTTCAATAAAAAGATCGTATGCCTGCGGATTATCCTTCACCAAAGTCACAACTGCCTCCGCTAGACGAAAACTGTCTGTAGCAGCTAATTTTACCTCCAATTTATCAAGCAAAACGTTAAATCCTGTAAGTTCTGGGCGGGTGCTGTCCATTGACACGCACATCGCCAAGCGCGGAATGGCTTCACGCATCTCTTGAGCAGGCAAAGAAAACAAGAATTCCCCCTCCATCTCTGGAATGATTGGGAAATCCTGAGCTTGCAAACCCTTGATTTGAGCTTTAGAAGAGCCACTTTCAATATGCAAGGTTTGGTCAATCACGACCAATGAAACTGTCCCGTCAGCTGGCAGATTATTCACGAAGTTGCTGAGAAGGCGTGCTGGAACTGTTATTGTTCCCTCTTCTTCAATCTTTGCACCTATTTTCAAAAAAACTCCAATTTCCAGATTGGTAGCCGCTATCTTGAGCATTCCATGATCAGTTTCGAGCAAAATGTTTTCCAAAATCGGAAGCGTGATCTGCTTTCCCACAACTCGTTCCGTGCTATAGATGGCTTTTTTGAAATTTTCTTGAGTACAGGTCAGTTTCATATGTTTGATATTCTTAGGATTTTATGTGGCATTAAATTGGGGATCATAACACTTATGCACACATTATACACAAGCATGTTTAGCTTTATCTAAAGCCTAAACTGCATATATTCGCTCTCTCAGGATCCCCACGTCTTCCCTAACTTTCTCATCGGTTTCCATTTCCTTGTTTATTTTTTCATAAGCGTGCAAGGCAGTGGTGTGATCTCGTCCACCAAACAAAGTTCCAATGCTCGGATAGGAAGCGCCCAGTTCACTGCGCATGATGTACATGGCGACATGGCGCGCATAAGCAATTTCCTTTTTTCGTCCTTTTTCAATAAGCTCCTTGTTTGAGATATTGAAATATTGCGCAATTGCATCAATCACATTTTGTGGCTGCACGCCTTTCTTTTTTCCGCTTGAAATTATTTCCTGCAAGGCTTGTTGGACGAATTTCAAAGTAGGCAACTTCTTATTGAATTCACAAGCTCCAATAATGCGATTTAGCGCTCCCTCCAATTCTCTGATATTATTTTTGACATTCTCAGCAATAAACCTTAGCGCCTCTTCGTCCATATAAAAATTCTTTTCGGCAGTTTTTGTTTTCAAAATTGCGATGCGAGTTTCAAGATCAGGTTTGCCGATGTCAGCTATCATTCCCCCTTCAAAACGAGATCTCAATCTGTCTTCAAGTGTTGCAATGGCTTTCGGAGGGCGATCAGAACTGATGACAATCTGCTTGTTCAACTGATAAAGGGCATTAAAAATATGGAAGAATTCAATCTGAGTCTTTTCCTTGCCAGCTAAAAATTGCACGTCGTCAATGATCAGCAGGTCAATTGCTTGATAGGCCGATTTGAAATCATTCACCGTCTGATTGCGGATTGAATCGATAAGCTCATTAGCAAATCTTTCAGAGGTGATATATTTTATTCTGCGCGAGCTGTCATGCGCCAAGATCTCATTTCCAATCGACTGCAAGAGATGCGTTTTTCCAAGACCAACTCCACCATAAATAAAAAGCGGGTTATATATTTTTCCCAAGTTCTGAGAAACAGCGTAGCAGGCCGCGCGTGCAAGTTCATTGTTTTCACCAATGATAAAATTTTCAAAAGTGTAGCGTGGGTTTATGTTGTTTTCTTGAGCAGCTTGAACAGCTTGATTCGGGTGATTGACTGGAGCTGGAGCGTAGTTCGGAGCTTGATATTGCTGAGGCTGATTGTTGTAATTTGCTACAGGTTGAGACTGCGGAGCTGAATCTTGCTTAACTTCATTGGAAGACCCCTGCGGAGCCTGATCACTGCTATAGATGACACAATTGATCTCCCTGATGTCGTCTTGAAAATTCCTAAGCGCTCTGAAAATGTAAGTGTTGTATTTGTTTTCCAGCCATTCTTTGGCAAAACCGTTCGGAACACCGATAACAACCTTGCCGTTTTCATTGGAAAGGATTGTGGTGTTCTTAAACCAAGTACTAAAATTAGCCTTAGAGATAGATAGTTCTATTTCCCCAAGTGCGGCTTGCCAAAGTTCTGCATTATTCATTCCTGTAGTAAAAATTTGAATGAGCCAGGCTCAATCTAAATTTTTTCTTTCGAACTTTTAATTAAAAAACAAACGATTTGATTTTTTCCAATAGATATCAATATGAAATGGACCAGATGAGAAATATTCAAGCTGTCCTTAGTAAACAAAATTATATCATGTCATTCAGACAGGTACCAGCCGTTCATGTCCGGAACTGTTAACAATGTGTGCATAAGTGGATAAGTCGTTTTTTTCCCTCTGTTCAGCTTTTTTATACCACATTTTAGCACAAAAAGCGACCTTTTTCATGACTTATTGGTAGGATATCTCCTAACATTAACTCTTGTCAACAACCGACTGTCTGTATATGCGATATTTAAAGCCTCAAATGAGCTCTTTTTGACCAATAAATGGGTTGACTTTTTATCCTGGACTGATACACTAAGGCATAGGTTACAATTAATTAATTCAGCGATTACGCATCCATTCTTTGCCTAATCTTAAATTCATTCAAATATGAAACGAACATACCAGCCTAAAAAAGGACGACGAAAAAGCCGACACGGATTTCTTGAGCGCATGAGCACAAAAAACGGCGCAGCTGTAATAAAAAGACGAAGACAAAATGGCCGCAAAAAGCTTTCTGTCTAGTTTAGGCAAATGTCTTATCATCTGATGCAAAATCTTCATGCTCCCAAAACAACACAGATTAATCAAACGTGAAGACTTTGCCAAAACTTTTTCCAAAGGATCATTCGTTTCCCTGTACGGTGGAGTCTCAATCAAGTTCACCGAAACAGGACTTCCTTCCTCACGGATAGGTTTTCCTATTGGAAAAAATTTTTCAAAGAAGGCAGTCGAAAGAAACAGGGCGCGCAGAGTTTTGAGAGCTGCAACTTTTCAACTACTTAGACAACTGAAGCCGGGTTTTGATATAATAGTCATGATCAGACCTGAATACAAAAACATAGAATTTAAGAAGGTTACTGAGGATTTAAGAAAAATTTTCGCTAAAGCTAACTTACTTACGTAATACATTCCTACTAAAAAAGGAATAATCAAAACAAAATGGTAGCACTCTTTGATGCACTAATCTATCAGCCACTCTACAATATTCTTATTTTTCTTTACAATGTCGTGCCTGGCAGTGATTTTGGAATTTCCATCATCCTGATCACGATTTTACTTCGAACATTTTTAATCCCCCTTTACAAGAAGCAGATTGAATCGCAAAAGAAAATGCAAGTTTTGCAACCCAAAATAAAGGCTTTGCAGGAGAAGACCAAACACGACAAGGAACAACAAACCAAGCAACTGATGGAGCTCTACAAAGAGCACAAGACCAATCCCTTTTCCGGTTGTTTGCCTATCATCATACAAATTGTTTTCTTTCTCGCCATCTACAGGGTGCTTATAAATATTTCAAACAGCGGACTTACTGCTGACAGTTCCCAACTTTATTCTTTCATTTCTGATCCAGGGAAAATAAATCAATTCTTCATTTCATTGGTTGATTTGACCAAGCCAAGCATTGTAATTGCCGCCCTGGCTGCGATTGCGCAATATTTTCAAACCAAAATGCTCATGGCTGGTCAAGTGACTGCTCCCAAAAAAGATGGCGACGACGGGCAGCCTGATTTTGCACAAATCATGAGCAAGCAGATGCTATATCTCGGACCATTTCTTACGCTTTTTATCGGAATCAAATTTCCCGCAGGACTTTCATTATACTGGCTAGCTGGAACTCTTTTTATGCTCGTTCAGCAGATTGTCATAGAAAAAAAGGAAGCGTTGCAGAAATAGACTGGGAATTCCAAACTGGACGACTACAAATTGGTTAATTGCTAATTTATTATAAGAATTTATAAGGGCAAAGCCCTTTTGAGTTCTCTACCGGATATGGAAAAAGAAACAAAAGAAATTATCAAACAAACTATTGATGAATTAATCGCCAAAATGGGATTCTCTGGACAAGTGACAGTTTCTCAGTCATCGGAGGATGATGGCATAATTTGCAACATAACCACCGACACTGATTCTCATTTCCTGATAGGGCAACATGGCATAAACCTTCAAGCCATTCAGCACTTGGCACGCCTGATGGTTCGTAAGCAGGTTCCGGAAAAAATACGCTTCATTTTGGATATCAATGATTATCGTCAACAAAAAAATCAATCAGTGATTGAGCAAGCTCTTTTGGCTGCTCAAGAAGCTGTTTCTCAGCATCGCAGTGTTTCAATGAAACCGATGTCTACCTACGAAAGAAGAATTGCCCACCTTGAGCTCTCCAAGGATTCCAGAGTTTCCACTGAAAGCGCAGGTGAAGGAGAAGAGAGAAAAGTCGTAGTCAAGCCAGCTGACTTGATTGGATAATTTACAGCATTTTCATCATCGTGAATATGCACTAAGAGCAAGATCTCATGGCAATCGCAAGAAAAATTGCCTATAATGTCATTTTTAACGTGATAACAAAACTAATCTCGACCGTTTTAGCTTTGGTCGGAATAGGTTTCATTACACGCTATTTAGGAAAAGAAGGCTTCGGGGACTATTCCATAGTCCTTGCTTTTTTTGCTTTTTTTGGCTCAGTTGCAGATCTTGGGCTTTATGCAATCACAGCACGTGAAATTTCCCGCTCAGGAGCTGACGAAAAGAAAATCCTAGGAAACGCTTTCGCTTTGCGTCTTTGTTCCTCCCTGCTTGTTTTTGCTGTGACTCCAATCATTGTTTTTTTCCTTCCCTATTCCAATGATGTGAAAATTGGAATTTTAATTGCAGCAGCTTCCTTTGTTTTCTCCTCAACCTACATGGTGCTGAACGGAGTTTTTCAGAAAAATCTTGCCATGGATAAGGTTGCCAGTGCAGAAGTTCTTGGAAAATTCATTCAAATTGCAATAATAATCTTGGCCGTACGCAATGACCTGGGATTTATAACCATAATACTTTCGATTCTTTTCGCAATGGTTTTCAATTTTACAGCAGTTCTTTTGATGGTAAGTCGCTACATACCACTAAGGCTTTCTTTTGATTTTTCACAATGGAAAAAAATACTCAAAGAATCAGCTCCGTTGGGATTCTCCGCTATTGTTGTGTTCATTTATTTCAAGGTAGACACCATCTTGCTCTCAGTCTTGAAAACTAGCAGCGAGGTTGGAGTATATAATGCGGCGTACAAAGTCATTGAGAACATTTCCTTTTTTCCAGCCATGATCATGGGCCTCATGTTTCCGATGTTTTCTCTTCACATTTTTTCAGACAAGAAACATTTTACTCATTTGGCCAATGAAACCTTCAAAGTTTTTTTCATCTTAGTTGTTCCAATGATTGTCGGTACACTCTTTCTTTCAGAAGGAATCATCAATTTGATTGGGGGAGCTGCTTTTTTGGAAGCTTCAAACACGTTGAGGATCTTGATCTTTGCTCTGACATTCATCTTTTTCGGGGGCTTTTTCAATAACATATTGATCGCTGCCAACCATCAAAAAAAAATGTTAGCGGCTTTGACGGGATGCGCCATATTCAACGTATCGGCTAACATCATCTTCATCCCTATTTTTTCCTATACAGCTGCGGCAACAATTTCAGTTTTGACTGAATTTTTCGTAGCCCTGGCCGGATTCATATTAACCATGAAATATGTAGGCTATCTTCCTTCACTAAAAAATGTACCGAACATACTTTTATCGGGATTAATAATGGCAATTTTCTTATTCTTGTTCAAAAACAATAGCTTTTTCGTGTTAGCCTTAGGATGTTCAATAGTATACGTTTTTGCTCTTTGGATCACAAAAACAATCACCATAAAGGAACTTGCGAGTATTTTCAAACAAAAATAAGAACAACTATCCGAACAAATAAATAAAAACATTATCAACTTAGTTTTTGATATTCATCAACATGCAAAACATTGTCGCCTTGCCAAAAATTTTTGTGGTTATCTTGAACTACAATGGAATTGACACTTTGAGCAACTGCCTATCTTCAGTTTTTCAGTCAGATTATGAAAATTTTGAAGTAGTTGTGGTGGACAACAATTCCAATGACGGATCTTTCGAAAAAGCGCGTCTTAATTTTTCGCGAGCACATTTCATAAAGAATTCAGCCAATGTTGGCTTCTCTCAAGGTAACAATGTGGGGATCAGATTTGCTTTGGAAAAAATGGCTGATGCGCTTTTTATCCTCAATAATGACACCTTAATCGAAAGAACTACCATCACAACTTTGGCGCAGCAAGCTCACATCAACAAGCAAGCGGGCATATTGAGTCCTGTCATATTGGAAGGCAATGGAAACTCAATCTGGTTTGCTGGCGGAAAAATAGATTGGAAACACATGAAGACTTTGCACGCGACAACTCAGCCCCTGACAAAGCCTTTTGAATCAGAATATTTGAGCGGATGTTCCATGTTGATCAAGAAAGATGTTTTCAAAAAAATAGGACTTTTTGATGAACGCTATTTTCTTTACTATGAAGATGCTGATTTATCACTGAGAGCAAATCGAGCCGGTTTCAAACTGCTCATTGTTCCAGAAGCTAAAATAAAACATCTTGAACAAAGTTGCACAAAAAACTCATCCAAGACTTATTGGTTGGTTCTTTCGGGTCTTATTTTTTTCCTGACTCACGCCACGACTGCTCAAAAAATTTGGATTTATCCATACATCGTGGCCAGGAGGTTGAAAAATTTTTATACTCTAATTTTCCATCCGTCTCCGCTTGCCCGCGATATCAGAAGGGCTTTTAGTGATTACTCCAAATCAAAAAAACATTGAGCTGAAACTGTTAAGCTAACCACAGTTATGGGAATTTCCGTTATCATAGTCAACTATCAAAGTCAGCAATTTCTAGCTGACTGTCTTTTGACTTTGCAAAAAAACTTCAATGAAAAAATTGTTGAAATTATCATAGTCAACAACGACAGCAACCGTTTGTCTGAGAGTTTCATTGCAAACAACCCAACTTTAAAAATTATCAATCTTCCTTCCAATCAAGGATTTTCTAAGGCTTGCAATCATGGAGCAAATGTCGCTAAGGGAGAAATTCTCTTTTTCCTGAATCCTGATACCCAGATAATATCTGCTGATCCAGCCGTGATCATCAAGCACTTGAACACTCCCCAAACTGGAATAATTGCTCCGAAATTAGTCTCGCTCAACGGAGAAGTCCAACCGTGGAGCGCTGGAAAATCAATTAATCCTTTGTCATTGATAAAAAATAATTTAGGCATCATTGAGAGCAAATCGGTCTGGGAAAATGCTTCTTTGTCCAGTGTTGATTGGGTAAGTGGAGCGGCTTTTTTAATTTCCAAAAAATTATTTCTGTCTATTGGGGGTTTTGATCAGAATTTTTTCATGTATTTTGAAGATGTAGATTTTTGTCAGAGGATAAAGGGCGCTGGTTACAACATATTAAGGCTGCCAGATTTTTCAGTCTTACACATCGGCGGACAAAGTTACGATAACTTAAGCAAGCAGAAGAGCCACTACTACCAATCTCAGGATTATTATTTCAAAAAACATTTTGGGCTAGTCGCAAAAATATTAATCAAGTTATTGAGAAATGTTTCGTCTTTTTTTAGCAGTACTTAATGATGTTTTCGATCAAAAATAAATTGCGAATAAATGAATCCTCTTTGCATTTGGTGCTTCTTTTTCTTTGCGCCTTATTGCCATTTCAGTTCGCACTCAATCCTTTGCCTGGATTTGATTTGGCAATTTTGAGACTCCTAATTCCAGCAATTTTTTTGATCTGGATCACAAAACAAACTTGGGCGGACAACAAAGACTTAGCGAAACAAAAAATGACCAAGCTTGTCTTGTTTTTTCTGCTACTATCATCAATTTCTCTTTTCTTTACTGAAAATTTTTTCTGGTCACTTAGGAAACTTTTATTTCTCTTTTCTTTCGCACCAATTTATTTTGTGTCGCTTTCATTTTTCAAAAAAGATAGGAGCTACGTGCGAAAAATTATCCTGGCCTTGGTTTCTGGTGCTACAATTTTGTCATTTGTCACTCTGATTCAATTTTTTTCGCAATTTATTTTTGGGATCAACAATGTCTATGATTTTCTAGCAAAAAATATTTCTCCCCTTTTCCTGGGAAACTCTTTTTCAAAAACAGTTCTAGCCTACCCGAGCTGGCTGGTGAACAGCAATGGCACAACCTACATGCGCGCGATTGGCATCTTTCCGGATCCGCACATGCTGTCCTACTATCTCGAATTGATGATACCATGGTCGATTGCACTTGCTTTCAGCTCAAAAAGAAAAACCGCTTGGCGTTTTCTTCCATCTGCAATGCTTATTATGGCCGATATCGCAACTTTTACCAGGGGCGGATATATTGCGCTTATTGCATCCGCCATCATCATAATCCCCTTGGTTGACAGGAGCGCCATAAAAAAAATATTATTATCCATTGCTGTTATCATAATCTTTTTCCTTAACGTTCCGCATAATCCTGTCACCAGCAGGCTCAATTCTTCTTTCGATATGAACGAGGGATCGAATCATGAAAGACTCTCCAATTGGCAACAGGCCGTCCTGATCATCAAAAACAATCCTTTAGGAGTCGGGATCGGGATGTATTCACTGGCAGTCAATCCTCAGGCGGATTATCGTCAACCAATCTATGCTCACAATCTATATCTGGACATCGCAGCTGAAATGGGGATTGTGACCGCAATTTTGTTTGTTGCAATTCTCATTTTGGCTTTCAGTTCATTTTGGATCCGTGCCAAAAAGGATCCCTTTTGGATTGCAGGAGTGGCAAGCATCACTTTGTTCTCCGTGCATTCACTAGTCGAGTCTCCTTTGTATTCAGTGCATGTCTTGCCTGTTTTCTTCATTTTTTTAGCCATGGCTTCAATCTCGAATAACAATGAAAAAAATAAATTATAAAATTTTACTGAATTTAGTAGTTTTCTGTTTGCCTCTATATCTTATCAAGGCAAATATTTTTGGCCTGCCTACAAATGTTTTCGAAATTGCAGCCTTGCTGCTTATCTTTTTTTCTTTGCTGCACAAAAGGAAAATCATTTCATCGGAGTTACGGAATCTTCCGAGGTCATTGATGTTTGGAAGTGCGCTTATCCTTGCCGGGACTATTCTTTCTCTTTTATTCAATGAAAACAAGCTGACTGGCTTGGGAATATTGAAGAGTTGGTTTCTTATTCCAATGCTTTTCTCGTTCACCCTATATATTTTTACTGATTCAATTTCTGACCTGAAAAACAGCCTTCGGGCTTTATTCTTTTCCACTAGCTTAGTTGGACTGACTGCTCTTGTGTATAAAATTTCCGGTTTGGTTACCTTTGACAACAGATTGAGCGCCTTCTATCTGTCACCAAATCACCTGGCCATGTATCTGGCACCTGGACTGATTTTCGGCGCTTATTTCTTGTTTGACGCTATTTCAAAAAAAATTCTTCCGTCAATTATTTTTTATCTTTTCTCTACAGCGCTGGTTACTGTCCCACTTTTTTATACTTATTCATATGGAGCGTGGATAGCATTAATACTGTCCGCAATTATTGTGACTGTTGCCAGTTTTCCAAAGAGTAAACAATTGCTGAAAATTATTTTCTTAGCATCAATTATTTTTTCCACTTTACTTATTTCACAACTGGGCACTGAAAAGTTGACCGATGCTATCAATTTATCGCCCCGCTCTTCATTATCTTCCCGAGCAACAATTTGGCTAGCTTCAATTCGTCTTATACAGCAGCGTCCCTTTATTGGGATTGGTCCCGGAAATTTTCAAGATTCATACCTTTCACTTCAATCTCATTTCCCACCTTATCTTGAATGGGCTGTGCCACAACCACACAATATTTTTCTAGCCTTTTGGTTACAAGCTGGGATTCTTGGAATAGCTGGGTTTTTAATTGTCCTATTTTTTGTGCTAAACAGACTATTCCAGCTTTTAAAACACAAAAAAAATGAAGCACTGGCTTCATCATTTTTATTATTCTTTCTCTACACTTTGCTTCACGGAATTATAGACACGACTTATTGGAAGAATGATTTGTCTGTCATTTTTTGGAGTTGCATTTTGTTTAGCGTTTTTTTGCATAAATATTATTTGCGCAAGAAACCTAGTTGCAAGTGCTAGACATCTTTGGTTTTTCAAAGTGCCAAGGCTCAATCGAAAGAACACAGAACCCCTCAGCCTTCATCCCTGCAATCAAAGCTTTTTGATAAGGATTGTTGAAACAAGCGGACAAATTTCGAAGGCATTGATCCCTGGAAATAGCTTGGGTTCCGCTCGAATTCAGCGCCCATATATCAGCGGCTCTTCCTGTGGTGTGAGGACAACTCGTAGGACCATTTTTTAGAAGACACGTGGAAGGATAACATGCTCGAGTTGGCGGAAATCCTCCGCAGTTTGCAATTATTTGGGCTTTTTGCTCCTCAACAGACCTCAAGCCTGAAGTCACCACTGCATTTGTGCCGGAAGCTTTAATTTTATCCAAAGCAATCACAAAAGATTCGTCCAATCTTTTGCCATCCCTGGTGGACATTTTTCCAGACATTAAACCACTAACTTCAGCGTCTTCTGCTTCTTGAACAGTCACCGACGTAAAATCCAAATTTATTTTTGTCAGATCCGGATTGATGACATACAAAACCAGGTAGGCGCCTAGAGCCGCTGTGATGCCCAGCAGTGCGTCAGTTATTATTCCTTGGGCGC
>AMFJ01002490.1_pt1 | contig 11455 bp, 11 predicted proteins | sample 427208 | NCBI WGS metagenome assembly AMFJ01 (sample SAMN02954298, study PRJNA114691) | groundwater metagenome | biome: aquatic; feature: subsurface aquifer; material: sediment; isolation source: subsurface aquifer sediment | place: USA: Rifle, CO | collected 2008-08
CCCGGCCCGCCACGCAAACCAAGCAAGTAGTCTTGCTGGCGTTGCGGGCAGGTCTCTCCGGGCACAATATAAAAACAATCATTTATGATTGTTTTTTGGTGTTAAAACTCTTTAGCATTGTCTTGATACCTTTGCTCAACGCCTGCCAATAAATTTTCCCTTGATTCAATTTTATTTTGTTCTAAATTCATTTATTTTTACAATTTCTTACGAATAACTTCGAGTTTCTGCTGATCTAGTTTTTCAAAAATGCGAGCCAAAACCTCTTTTTGCTTTTTGCGCAAAATTTCCATTTTTTTCTGAAATTTTTCCCAAGCTGCTTGATATTTATCCATGATGTAATTTTTTACAAATTTATTCTCGCCGCAAAATTAAAAGCATAAAAATAATTCTGCCAACTTTTATCGGTCGAGTGATAATCATTATCAAAGACAAAATAATCGGCCAGTGTTTCCCTCACGCGCAACAATTCTTTCAAATGACTGCCACTTTTTTCCAGGCTGACGGTCAAATCCAAAAGCTCCAAGGCGCGCTCAAAAGCCATTTGACTATATTCATCATTGTTTTTATTTTTCCACTTGATCGTCCGTTCAACCTCACTGCCAATATTGGCCATCTGCTCAAAAAAAGAAAGTTTTTGCCATCCGCCCGTAGCTAAATTTTTATGCTGTATATCCATTTATTTTCTCACTAATTTATTAACCACCGCTAAAATCTCTTTTTGAATCTCAGTGTCATTCACCCCGCGACTGCGATTGCCTTGTGCCGGACGCAAATTTATCATCGAATCAAATTCGACGAAATCTTCGCCAGTTAATTCAGGATAAAAGTTAATGCCCCACAAATCCTTCTGCGCCGATCCGTTTTCTAAAAGCAACGCCTCCTCATCAGCATGCAGGTCAGCATCCACCGCCATAATCTTTTTTTCAATATCAACCACAGCCTTAACTAAATTACCAAACATTTTATCTGACATTTCTCGCAATTCTTTAATTGTAATTTCGTCTTTAATTATTTTCATTTTTTCAATTTAAAATGCTCATTAAATTATTTTCCTATCGTTTATTGATAAAATATTCTTCGTTCTTATATATTTAGACACCTCTTGCGAAAATTCACAAAACTAAAAAATTAAGCTATATTTTTTATATGCTTAAATAATACACAAAAAACAAAAAGCATACAAGCAACTCTTCATTTCTCTCCAAAAATGCTAGCATACTTTAATAAAATTCAAACAAAAAATGCTTTTACTAAAATATCACCCTAGATGACGAAATTGGCACAATATAAAATTCAACCTTATTGGTTGTTTTTTATTACAATTGTAAAAGGAGCTGAGGGGGAATATTCCCAAAGCTCCTTTTCACTTAGCATCTCTTTCTCCTGGAAAAATCAAGAATTTTAGCAATCTTATCCCTAGATAAATATTGACTGCTAGCCCAATTAGGAGAAACATTGAGATGATAGTGACTGCCAGAGAAAATGCTCCCAAGCTCTCAAGAAAAGATTTTGTCTTTTCCATTTTCTACTCACCTCCTTTTTTAAAAGAGCTATTTTTGAGGAACTGTATTTATGCCATCTATAACATTAACATTTTTTATAACCACACTCTCTCTATCGCATTCCATTCCAATGCCATGCCGACTCCATTTTGAATTATCATAATAACTGTTTCTATTATTAGATGTTTTTAAATCCAAAGAAAAATTAGCACACAATTCGAAATCTCCTTTTGTCACTTCTCCGCTTTTGTATGGCTTATTAATAATTTTATACTCATAAGGATTATCAGTTTCAGGATCTCTTCTGCTACTGCAATAAGTATACGCAGAATCCGCTGTTAAGTCCTCCAATGACTCTGGCAAAGCTTTTCGCTCATTTGCATAAGAATCAATACAGCTTGCTAAACTTTGCAGATCATTGGCGCGCGTATCGTCAAAGCTTCTCATCCTTTCAGTCTTTGGAGAACCGCTAGCCAAAAATCCTAAAATTATTGATATGCCCACTACGCCCGCCACTACCCAGCCAAAAGTTACAAAAACTTTTCTGGCAATATCTTTCTTGTATTGGACTTTTTTTCTTTCTAAAAAATAAAAACCAAACACTCCGCCAGCAATCATAAATATCGTCAAAGCTTTTAAGAAAAATCTAGTTGTTATCTCCCCCTGTAGCATGTTGAAGATAACTGCGATTAAATCTCCCACAATTGTAACTGCTGCCACCAATAAAACTAAATAAGTAATCCATTTAGTTAAGCGCGCTTCTACTTTTCCATCATCTTCTCTAAATCTCTTAAACCAAAAACGCATCGCCAAATAATATAAAGGAAAACTGATAATCAAAGCTGCAATGGCATAATGAATAGTTTCTGAAGATGAATTATAACTGTAATAACTGCTTAATTTATCTTTAAAGAAATAATTAATCACTCCGTAAAGAAGCATGCCTAAAGAAGTGGCAAACGTTCCCAAAAGAATAAAAGAGAAAAAATTTACCACTATTTCCACCGTGGTGGATTTTTTGCTAAAAACTTTTTGCGCATTTCTACTGGGAGTCGGCACACCAGATTTTGCCAGAGCGATTGCATAAGCGCTATCAATTTCATCATCTGACCAGCCCACGGCGTGCAACTGTTTTTTTATCTCATCATGCAAAGCGCCAGCTTGGATGCGCCCGATTGCATAATCGACGAGATCCTGACCTTCATTTTTTGTTTCATTTTCCATAATATTATTTTCATTTTATTTGATTATCTATTATAATAATAACATAAAAGACAATTTAATATAATATTTCAAAAAAAATGAAACAAACACTATCAAAAAAAGTTTCCCAACATGGATTTCAATTTAGAACAAAGCTCATTTTGACTATAGAAATTATTGTTATAACTATAACTATACTTTGCGGTTTTCTAGTTTATGGCCATACTCAAGATTTGGTTCGCGAGGTGCTCAGAAACAAACTTATCGCCACGGCGTCTACTGCCTCTTCTATCATTAACGGCTCTCAAATTCAATCACTACGAGCAGAAAGGGATATTCAAAACCAGAATTATTTAGAATTAAAAGAAATTTTAAAAAAAACCGTTGCCAGCGACAGCGATATTGATTCTGCTTATATAATGGAAAAATCCGACGATGAAAATGTTTTAAAATTTTTAGCCGATTCGATGACCACCACAGACGCTGATGAAAACGGCGTCATCGATGATGAGGAAAAAGAAGCTGAGATTGGCGAAGAATATGACATAACACTTTTTCCCGAAATGCAAAAAGCGTTCAGCGAAAAAACTGCCGATTATGAAACTTCCTGCGATAAATGGGGTTGCTGGCTAAGCGGTTATGCTCCTATTTTAGATGCAGAAGGCGAGACACTCGCTATAGTCGGCGTGGATATTTCTGCCAACCAAATTATTGCCCATGAAAAAAAATTAAAACTTTCCTTATTTTTAATCCTCGGAACAATACTTATTTTCTTCCCTGCTTTTCTATTTTTTTATCTCAGAAATTCCCTCAAGCCAATTTCGGAAATAGCTAATGACATCACCAAGTTTAGCGGCGATTTGTCTACCCGCATAGACATGGAAAGGAAAGATGAATTTGGCTTGATTGCAAATAATTTTAACCGAATGGCAGATGAGCTAACTGATTTGGTAAAAAATATGGAAACTAACGTGGCAGAACGAACCAAAGAAATAGCTTCTCAAAAAAAACATATAGAAGCAGAAAAAAACAAAACTGAATCTATTCTAGCAAGCATAGGTGATGGAGTTTTTGTAGTTGATACAAATTTCGAAATAACAATGTTTAATAAAACTTCTGAATCAATCACGGGATTTTCCGCCCATGAAGCTTTGGGCAAAAAATATTATGAAATACTTCAATTTTTCAGCGATTCTGACGAGACCAAAAAGAATGATAGTTTTATAATAGAAGCTATTAACACAGGAAAAATTCAAGAAATGCCACCGCACACTTTGCTTATAAATAAATTCGGCCAAAAAATCCCTGTAGCTGACAGTGCCTCTCCTATTAAAGATGAATATGGGAAAGTCATTGGTTGTGTAGTTGTTTTTCGAGACATCACCCATGAATATGAAATTGATAAAGCTAAGACCGAATTCGTTTCCCTTGCCTCGCACCAATTGCGCACCCCACTCTCTGCTATCAATTGGTACGCTGAGATGCTTCTAGCAGGAGATGCTGGCAAAATAAATGCTAACCAAAAAAATTATCTCAAAGAAATATATTATGGAAACCAAAGAATGATAGAATTGGTCAATTCTTTGCTCAATGTCTCTCGGCTGGAAATGGGCACTTTCTTGGTAGAACCCAAGCAAACTAACATCCTAAAAATGGCCGATGAAGTAATTAAAGAATTAACCCCCCGCTACCTAGAAAAAAATATAAAAATAAAAAATAATTACGACAAAACCCTTCCTGAAATAAATGTCGATCCAAAATTGATGCGAATTATTTTTCAAAATCTTCTTTCTAATTCTATCAAATATACTCAGTCAAAAGGCAAGATTGAATTAAAGATAAATTATGATGAAAAAAACTTAAATATTGAAGTAGCAGACAACGGAATGGGAATTCCAGAAAGTCAAAAAGCTAATATATTTTCTAAATTCTTCAGAGCTGATAATGTCCGCCAGACAGACGCTGAGGGCACTGGCTTAGGTTTGTATTTGCTCAAATCTATCATCGACCATTCAGAAGGGAAAATCAGCTTTACGTCTACTGAGGGTCAAGGCACTACCTTTTTCATATCCATTCCGCTAACTGGCATGAAAGCCAAAAAAGGAACTAAAGAAATAAATGAAGTCAACAGGAAGATTGAAAAAATAGCGTAAACATTTCATCATGTTAACATTTTAACACGTTAACATATTGGCATTCAATATTGGCTTTATTTAAATGTCAACCTGCCTGCACTCCGTCGGCATAGCCTTTGGCGGCGTACGACCGGTAGGCAAGGTTCCAAACCAATTTCTAATGACTAAATAAAAAAACTGTCGTTGCGAGTAATTTGAGTACTCTCAAATTGCGTGGCAATCTCCCGCGATAAATTTTAAATCTATCTTTAGAAGTTACACTGAATAAACTAAATCTATTCTACAACGTGTGTCATCTTGAGCGGAATTGAGCTCAGCAGAGCGAAATGAAGTCGAAAGATCTGGGATTAGATTCCTCAATTTCGTTCATCCTCCTTGGGAGCCGGACTCACTTCACTCGGAATGACATGCTAGAAGTAATTAAGTTAATCTGGTATTATGTTTATTTATTCAAAATGATAAAAAAATAAAAAACCATCTTCATGATGGTTTTTAATAAAATAATTTTATAAAAGTTTTTTTACTTTTTCCACAATATCCGACATTCCCCAATCCGCTTTTACAAGATAATCATTGGCACCCAATTCCTTGGCTTCCATAAATTTATCCATATCGCCATAATTAGTTAAAATTATCACTTTCAAATTTTTCCCCACTTCATTTTCTTTAAGTAATTTTAGCATCTCCAATCCATCCATCACTGGCATAGCAATGTCCAATAAAATCATATCGGGCAATTCTTTAAATGCTACCTCCAATCCCACTGCTCCATTTTCAGCTACCATCACTTCAAACCCTTCGCTCTCAAATTTATCCTTAAGCGCCCTAGAAAGTGGCGCTTCGTCTTCCACGACTAATATTTTTTTCTTTTGTTTCATGTTTATTTTTTCCCGCGAATCCACGAATCTTTTACAAATCTACAAATGTTGCACAAAATAAGTATGCTTCACATTTGTAAATTTGTGGTTGATTTGTAGATTCGCGGGAATTATTACTTACTTAAGCTAATAATGAAATATATACAATTACTGTTATTAAAATTAATTTATTATGAGCTACTAGATTATTTTTCACTTCCGTCTGCTTCCAACTTTATCGACAGCAACTTTGACACTCCATCATCTCCCATTGTTGCTCCATAAAGGTAAGAAGCTTGGCGCATTGTCTCTCGATTGTGCGTAATAGCCACAAATTGAGTTCGATTTGATAAAGTCTTTAAAATTTTGCTAAATCTTCTGGAGTTAGCCTCATCCAAGGCGGCTTCAACTTCATCCAACATCGAAAAAGGTGGCGGGTTGTAGGAAATAATTGCAAAAAGTAAGGCCAAGGAAGTCAATGATCTCTCTCCGCCAGAAAGCATTGAGAGATTGGCAATCTTTTTTCCTGGAGGACAAGCGGCGATATCTACGCCCAATTCGTTTTTGTCATTATCTTCCAACTCTTCAATTTCAGCTTCTAGTTTATCTTCAGTTTCCACATCCAATCCATCGCCCTCCATCTGCTTAGCTCGAGTTATCTTTCTCTTTTTTGTTTTCACCAAGCTCGCTTTTCCCCCACCAAAAATTATTTTAAAATATTTAGAAAATTCATCATTAATTTTACCAAATGCCTCCGCAAAAACCACATCAATTTTTTTATCCATTTCTTTGGCAATTTCCAAAAGAGAAACGATGGCCTGCTCCAAGTCTTTTGATTCTTGTTGCAAGGTTTCATAACGTTTATTGGTTTCTTCATATTCCTCTACAATCAACGGATCAATTCCACCAATCTGTTCCATTTGAATTTTCAACCTCGAAATTTTTTGCTCAGTATCATAGCGGTCAATTTTTTCTCCGTCAAATTTAAGCTCTTTAATTTCTGCATTCAAATTATTTTTCGCCTCCGCGGTCAAATCTTCTTCACGAACTTCAATTCTAGCCAGAGAAACCTTGGCGTCATTAAATTTATCTTTAGCAGTATCTAATCTTCTTTGATTTTCTCTCAGTTTCTCTTCCGCTACAAAAAATTCTTCCCGCGCTTTAGCATCTTTTTCTACTTCTTTTTGAATTTCTGCGTTGATTTTGGCAATTTTTCCTCTGGCTTCTTGAATTTCTTTTCTAAAATGGTTCAGCTGCCTATCCATTTCCACCAATTCACTGTTGCCTTTTTTCTCTGCTTCTATTTGTTCTTGAGTTTTTTTACCTTCTACTTTTCCCTTATCAATATCCCCTCGCAAAACGACAATATTTCTTTCTATCTCCAAAATAAATTCTCTTATCTCTTTCAATTCTTCTAACGTTTCAATTTTTCCAATTCTTTCACTTAATTCTCTTTGAGCTTGGTGGATTTTTTCCAATTCTTCTCGGATATAGCCCTTGTCCACTAAAATTTCTTTAATAATTCCTTGCTGTCTTATTTTATCTTTTAAAATTTCCATTTTTCCTTCAGTCATCATTATCTCCTTCTCGGCAATGTTGATAATTTTATAAACTTTATCTCTTTCGAATTTTAATTCATCTTGCTTTTTATTTTGACGCATTTTTTGAGATTCAATTTCCACAAAATCATTAAGTTTATCCATATCTCTTTGAATCAACAACACATCTTTGCCTAATTCTTCTTTTTGCTTAAAAGATTCTTCTTTTTCTGTCTGAAAAGAATACCATAAAAAAGCGAAATATTTTTCTTGGATTTCTCTTAATTTATTTTTTATCTCCGCTCCTTTTTGGGCTTTATCAGCTTGCCTTTTTAGGATTTTTAAATGTGGCTCAATTTCTCCCAGAAGTGCACTAACTTGTAAAAGATTTTTACTGGTCGCTTCCAATTTTTTTAAAGCGCGTTCTTTTTTAATTTGGTATTGTTTTACCCCAGCCGCATCTTCCAAAATTGATTTTCTCTCGCTGACTGAAGCATTAAGCACAGCATCACTCATCCCCTGGTTAACCACACTGTAACTATCTTTTCCTACTCCAGCTTTGGCCAATATATCTGTCACATCAACCAATCTAACTTTGGAACCATTAATTAGATACTCGCTTTCTCCACTTCGGTAAATTTTTCGGCGAATAATTACCTCAGTAAAATCAAGGGGAATTTTTTTATCAGAATTATCCAAATGCAAAGATACTGAAGCGTAATTTAATTTTCCTTTATTGCTACTTCCGGCAAAAATGACATCTTCTGATTTTTTGCCTCGCAAATTTTTCATAGATTGCTCACCCATTACCCAGCGAATGGCATCGGCAATATTTGATTTACCACTTCCATTGGGACCGACGATAGCAGTAATGCCCATTTTCTTTTTCTTGCCATCGCCATTTATACCGCTAACTTCCTCTATCGAATCCGAGGGCATAAAATCCACCACTGTTTTATTGGCAAAAGATTTAAATCCGGCTATTTCTAATTTTTTTAAATACATAAATATCTATTAAACACAAATCATACAACATAAAGCAATACGCCTCATGTCTTAATTTATTACTTCCCTTACATTAATTAATTGTACTATAAATTGTTAAATTTAGGAAATACCTACAATTAATACCTACAATTAAAACGTTAAAACCAGTTAGAGTTGACAAAATGTCAAAATTTGCTATACTAATTATAGAATTACTACAAAAAGATCCCTTTAAGGTTTCGTCCTTACTGGGTGCTTTTTATTTTTATACTCCAACTTTTTGTTTAAATTATTTAGAAAAGCTAGTTTATCCGCAAATTTTTTCAATAAAGCCGAATAATTTTTTTCATCAGGAACTAAAACCTTTTCTAATTTATTCTGTTGATTCAAATAATGAATCAGACAATGAAAATCTCCGTCTCCGCTAACGACAACAGCCTTGTTATAATTAGGATAGTCCACCATTGCTTGCAAAACTAACTCGGCGTCACAATTTCCTTTAATTTTTTTATTTTTGTATTTTAAAGTTGGCTTAAAAATAAGAACATATCCATATTTTTGAAGTGAATTATACAAATCTTGATTTTCTGGAAGATAGCCAATAAAAAGATAAGCTACTTTTATTTTATACTTTTCCAATAAATATCTCCTAAAACGGTAAAAATCCAATTTCCATCCTAATCGCTGTATGGATAGATTTAAATTTTGACTATCAATAAAAGCATAATTTTCTATTTTATTTTTTATGAAATTCAAATCTCTTTCAATAAAAAGAATGCAATGCGAAACTTTATTTTGATGTTTGAATATTTTTTTAAAAATCTTTACCATCTTCAATATTAATGAAGATTAGATATTTAAAATTTACGTAAACCCTACATCCATCCTTTTACTTTTAATCCTTCTTGGGCAGCTTCACGCTGAGCTTCTTGCTTGCTCGCGCCATTACCCTGAGCGATAAGGTCATCCCCGATATAAACGCCAACAGTGAAATTTTTATCATGATCAGGGCCTTCTTCTTTTAAAATTCGGTAAGATGGCGTCATTTTAAAATGTTCTTGGGATTTTTCTTGGAAATAACTCTTGGGATCAAGATACAATTTATTGGCGATTACATTATCGATTTTTGTTACCACATTTTCTAAAATAAATTTTTCCGCCACCCCATAGCCTTGGTCTAGATAAATTGCTCCAATAATTGCCTCAAGAGCATTAGCCAACAAATACTGCCTCGCTCTCCCCTTATCGCTAGATTCTCCTCTGCTCATTAGCACATATTCATCCACCTTTAGTTCAGCTGAAATTTTAGCTAGCATTTCTCCATTTACCAGAGCCGCTCTCCAGCTAGTCATTTCTCCTTCTTGATTATTGCTATAATTTTTAAATAGATAATCCGTTACTATCAATTCCAAAACTGCATCACCTAAAAATTCCAATCTTTCGTTGTGGTTTAATTTATACTTTTTATTCTCATTTAAATAGGAACGATGTGTTAAAGCTTCTTGAATTAAATCAGGATTATTAAACTCTATTCCAATACTTTCGGCAAATTTATTTTTCGTCATCTTGTTTTAAGAATTTCTAGTTAGAAGTTTTTAAAAAAAATCGTCATTCCAGACGAAAGATTAAAAACTTTTAATTAGAAATTATTTTAAAATAATTAATTATTTTCTGCAATTATTTTTTTAGCATCTTCTAATTTTTCTCTTTCCTCTTGCTTGGCTATTTTCTTTCTCTTGTCGTCATCTTTTAGAGGCTCACCCATTTCTCGATAGATTGTGCCCAAGACTCCATTTACAAATTTAGCGGAATTTGGCCCGCCAAAAGTTTTAGCTAACTCAATTGCTTCATTAATTGCTACCTTGGGAGGAACATTTTCATAATTACCGTAGAGTAATTCATAAATTCCAATGCGCAAAATATTTCTGTCCACAATTGTAATTTGCGAAAGTGGCCATTCTGGGGCGCATTGCTCGATAAGCTCATCAATATCCTTTTGATTCTTAAGTACTCCTTCCACCAGATTTAAAACCAAATCTGTTTCTTCAATTCCAATAGCTAACTCTTGGATATTTTTATCCACAATACCCAAGACACTCTCCCTGTTTCCATCATTAAAATCCCACTCAAATAAAGATTGCATCGCTATTGATCTTTGAAGGTGCCTATTTGCCATTTTAATTTATACCAAAAAATTCTTTTTTGGAAAAGTTATTTATTTTTTATTTTTAGCTACTTTCTTGGTTATCTTTACAACTTCTCTTCCTTTATAAAAACCGCATTTTGGACAAGCGCGATGAGGCATAATTTTTTCTTCGCAATTACTACATTTAGCACCTTGAACTTTCACTATGCTTTTTAATTTAATAACTTGGCCGGCGCGTCTTCTTCCTTTTCTGGCGGTATTGTGTCGTTGTTTTGGTACTGGCATATATTTGAATAACTATATTTCTATATCGCTATAATGATTAAACTTTTACTGTTTAAATTTATCATTACTTTGGGATTTTGGCAAGAGGAGCGTCATGTTAGCACGTTAGCATATTAACATATTAGCAAATTAGCATAAAAACATTAAAGCATATAAGCAGAAAACGAAATCATCAGTCAAAAGTCATCGAGTCATCGAAAAACGATTTTTAATAGGATGACTGATGACCTAATGACTTTTGACCAATAATTTCACCATCTATCATTAATCGCGTTTCTGACTGGGGCGAAGGTGCGGCGATGAATTTCACAAGGACCATTTTTCTTTAGCGCGTCAATGTGAATTTTGGTGCCATAGCCTTTGTGCTTGGCAAATTGATAAGCGGGATATTTTTTGTCCATTTCATTCATTATCCTATCTCGAGTCACTTTAGCAATTATGGAAGCAGCTGAAATTGACTTCACTAATTTATCTCCGCTAATGATTGCTTTTTGTTCCATAGAGAAGTTGGGGATAATTTTATCGCCATCCACTAATATTATTACTTTGTCTCCTTGATTTTTAATCTGACTTTTTAAATTACTGATAGCTTTTTTCATCGCCAAAAATGTGGCTTCTAAGATATTTATCCTATCGATAGTTTCATGATTACAAATCCCCACTCCCACATAAAAATTTTCCATTATAAATCCAAAAACTTCTTCGCGTCTTTTTTCACTCAACTTTTTCGAATCTTTAATCAAATCCCACATCCGCTCCTCTCCCCCTCTCTGAGGGGGAGATGTCCGAAGGACAGAGG